>JAESGM010000295.1_pt1 | contig 69705 bp, 66 predicted proteins | sample 9269721 | NCBI WGS metagenome assembly JAESGM01 (sample SAMN15720920, study PRJNA650825) | algae metagenome | isolation source: Komarekiella atlantica HA4396-MV6 and co-occurring heterotrophs from... | place: USA: Theobald House, Kauai, HI | collected 2009-07-29
AATCCGAAATCCGAAATCCGAAATCCGAAATCCGAAATCCGAAATCCGAAATCCGAAATCCGAAATCCGAAATCCGAAATCCGAAATCCGAAATCCGAAATCCGAAATCCGAAATCCGAAATCCGAACTTATGAATCTCTTTCCCAACCAGCCAACGCTTGAAACACTGAACCGCATGGGAGCCCGTACCATGGTGGAATACCTGGGCATTGAATTTACCGAAGTCGGGCCGGATTACCTGATTGCCCGCATGCCCGTCGATTCGCGGACGCACCAGCCGCTCGGCTTGCTCCACGGCGGCGCATCAGTGGTGCTGGCGGAGACATTGGGCAGTATAGCCGCGTATTGTTGCCTGGATGCCGAAAAACACTATCCGGTTGGGCTGGAAATCAATGCCAACCACATTCGTTCGGTGTCGGAAGGCTATGTATATGGAAAAACCACTCCGCTGCACATCGGTCGCAGCACGCATGTGTGGGAAATCCGCATTACCAACGAAACCGGCCAGTTGGTTTGCATCAGCCGGATTACCGTCGCGATCAAAGACCGGAAGACTGCGTAAACGACCTCTGTCAACATTCGTGTGGATCGTCCAAGTGGGGTTTGTTATTTTGAAAACCTGCCTGTCGGCAGACAGGGCTACGATTTTCCATTTGTGTATTTTTCTTACCTGATGGAAACCGAATGGTATTTTTTTCGGTTCTTTGTGTAACCAGTCGCAAAAACACAAGTACAAACCTGACTGGGTTTTGTTCGTTGAAACGAAACGACAGTCTGTTTTTACAATCAAACCAGCGGATAACTCATTGCCCAGTTACATGATTGCTTCGCTTGCTCTTACCGATACACTCAAGTATACATACGCCCTATGGGCGGCGGCCCACCAGTTGGGGCTGCCGGTAGCGTTGTGGCGACTGCCCCAGTCGCAAACCATCCAGGGTGTGGTTGATCTGTCAGGCAAGCCGCAGCAAACAGCGGTTGATCTGGAGGAATTGCCTTCGGGTTTTGTGGTAAGTCCCTTTGTGAATCCGGATACAAGTCAGTCGCTTTTCCTGCATGCGGACATTCATTTCACACTGGAAGAGGACGGAAGTTCCGAAACCGATCAAAAATACTATCTTTTTTCCGACCAAAACCTGCCGCTCCGTGATCCGGTATTGCAGCTGCGCCGCTCAACTTTTTACCAGACGGTAGATCAGCTGCTGCAACAAGACACCCTTGCCGTTCCCGTAGCTGCGCGCAACAGCTACCAAACGCACGATGCCGACCAAGCTACGTTTGAATCCATGGTAAGCCAGGCAGTCAGTGCCATGCAACATTCTGAATTCCAAAAGGTTGTGCTTTCACGCACGGTTACTGTTGCGACGGAGAAAGCAGATCCGGTTCAAACGTATTTCAAGCTTACGGAAACCTATCCGCTGGCGTTTGTGTCACTGGTAAGCATTCCGGGTTACGGCACCTGGATGGGAGCCTCGCCCGAAATCATCATCAGTACCGACAAGCACAAGGTTTTCCGTACGGTGGCCCTGGCCGGCACGCAAGCCTACGACCCGTCGGTTCCATTGCCCGAAGTGATGTGGAAGCAGAAAGAGATTGAAGAGCAGGCGTTGGTGGGCCGGTACATCATCAGTTGTTTCAAGAAAATCCGGTTACGCGAATACGACGAAGAAGGCCCGAAGACGGTCATTGCCGGTAACTTGCTGCATTTGCGCAGTAATTTCCAGGTGGATATGCAAGCCACGCAGTTTCCGCAATTGGGTACGGTGATGCTGCGGTTGCTGCATCCCACTTCGGCCGTGTGTGGAATGCCGAAAGAACCGGCGCAGGAATTCATTACCCGACACGAACCTCATGACCGCGAATTGTACAGTGGCTTTCTCGGGCCGGTGAACATTGATCAGGAGTCGCATCTGTTTGTCAATTTGCGATGTACGCAGTGGCTTGCCAATGCCATCGTTTTTTATGCAGGCGCAGGCATTACCACCGGCTCGATACCCGAACGCGAGTGGCGCGAAACCGAGCTCAAAACCCAGACCATGCGCCGGATCATTGGGGTGTGATCCGTGTGCGTTTGTAAACTTTCCATTTCCATCTGCCTATCCATACAACTTTTACCCAAACCATGAATTACCACCGATTCGCGCAGACTTTATACCAGTCGCACACCAGTTACGACAAACTTCCGCAGAAAACAGAAGTTCACCGCTTCATTGATTCGGTTTTGCAGATGTTGTTCCCGCAATTTGCCGAGCAGTCGTATACCAATCCGGAAACCATTGAGGCCGAACTGTACCAGCTGCGCGATGACGGTGAAAAACTGCTCCTCGACATTGAACCCAACCTACCTGCTTCGGCAGCGGAGCTAGCCAATACGTTTGCCGAAAGCTTGCCCCGCATTTATGATTTGCTGATCAAGGATGCCCGGGCCATGTCAGACGGCGATCCGGCGGCTACGGGTATCAATGAAGTCATCCTGGCGTATCCGGGCTTTTACGCCATTGCCATTTACCGCATTGCCCACCGGCTGTGCGAGCTGGGCGTTCCCCTGATCCCCAGACTATTGACCGAATACGCCCATCAGAAAACCGGGATTGACATTCATCCGGGAGCTACCATCGACGAGTATTTCTGCATCGATCACGGCACAGGGATTGTCATCGGACAAACCACCGTCATTGGCAAGCATGTAAAAATTTACCAGGGCGTCACACTCGGAGCCCTGAGTGTGGACAAAACACTGGCCGGGGTGAAACGCCACCCCACCATTGAAGACAATGTGGTGATTTATGCCGGAGCAACCATCCTGGGCGGTCACGTAACGGTGGGCCACGACAGCATCATTGGTGGTAACGTATGGCTTACTGAAACAATCAAGCCGTTTTCGAAAGTGTACAACAAAAATCAGATCAAAGTGAGCGGCGCCCATGAAAAAGTGGAGGAGTTTCTGGAATATTATATTTGAGCGTTTCATTTCCTTGAAAAACACAAAACCCGCTGTAAGAAACAGCGGGTTTTGTGTTTTTGGCAGATACTATTTTATCGCTTGTTATACATCCGCTGAAGAATGAAGACTGCTGGATTGTTTCAATCTTGAAATCCGTCGTCCCCGAAAAAACAAATACATGTTCAGAAACAACATCACTCCCAGATAGATGCTGAATCCGCCAATTTTGCTGCTGAGCACCTCCAATATGCCCTGGCTATTTGTTACCTGAGCCCGAATTTCCATAATTATCAGAGCCAAACCCATATTGAGCAGATAAAACCATATCCTGTAAAACACCTCCTGGCAACAGATGGCCATCAGGGGTTTTATGCTGTTTAAGGATACTATTCTTTCTATGATGGCTGCTGGTTAGGCAAGGTGATGCGGAAGGTAGTGCCTTGGCCGTATATTGAGTGCAGCTCAATGGTGCCGTTGAGTTTTTCGATGGCTTCTTTTACAATATACAAGCCAATCCCGGAGCCGGTAGAAAGCTCGCTGGCCCGGTAAAACATATCAAATACCCTGTCGATGCGTGATTCTTCGATGCCAATGCCGTTGTCTTCCAGCTCAACAACTGCCTGAGCCGGCTCTACCCGGATTGTCACTTGCAGATACGGATGTTCCTGTTGGAGATTCTGGTATTTGATCGCATTGGAGAGTATATTCTGAAAGACAATCTGAAGCCGGGTAAGATCACCGTAATACGGATGCAGCTCAGTAGCCTGTAGAATCAGTTTCACTCTGCTGGCATTTTTAATATACTCCAGGTCTTTCCATACTGTTTCGATCAATTCAGACAGGTCAATCAATTCCGTGCGCACTGCAACACGCGAATTGCGCGAATAATCCAGAATATCCTTCACAAATCCATCAAGCTTACGAATGCTTTTCATTGCCATATCCCGGTACATCTGCAATTGGTCCGGATCCATTTCCTCATTCATCAAGGTAACCAGTCCCGAGAGTGACGAAAGCGGTGCCCGGATGTCGTGCGAAACGCGGTACACAAAGTTGTCCAGTTCCTGATTTGTTTTTTTCAGGTCACGGGTGCGGCGATCCACTTGTTCTTCCAGCGTAGCGTTAATCGATCGGATCGTATTATTCGATTCGGTTAGTTCCTCCGCCTGGGTTTCAATCTCTTCTTTTTGTTCCTGAATCAATTGACTTTTTTCAAGCAAAAGGGCATTGATACGCTGCAAGTCAGCCGTACGGGCTATCACCTGCTGCTCCAACCGGCTGTTTGCCAGCCGGATGGACCGCACCCGTATAAAATAGATACCCACCAGCGTCACAGATATACTCACAATTATCAGCAGGCGGGCCCACCAGGTCTGCCAGACCGGCGGCACTACCTGTATCGACAAACTACGAATCTGGGTAGATGGAATGCCATACAACAAATAACTTACTTCAAAGGTATAATTGCCGGGTGCCAGATTGGTGTACGTCACTTTGCGGCTTTCGTCGGCCTGCTGCCAGGTATCGTCCACAAATCCCTTGAGCCGATATATATATTTTAGTTTTTGGGGCGCTGTGTAATCCAACGCGGCGAAGCTTATGCTGATCACAGACTCCTTGTAGGAAAGCTGAACGGATTTCTGGTAGTTGATGTGGGTTTGCAGCGGTGATGAATGTTCTGCAATCGGAATCTTTTTATTGAACAACTCCAGATCCAGAAACATGAGGGGAAATGTATACTGATACGTATGCAGACTATCGGGATGGAAAAGATTAAATCCATTGTTTCCGCCAAACAACAAAGCTCCCGAACGCAACCGGGCTGAGCTTTGCCGGTTAAATTGCAATCCCTGAATACCATCCATAATGTCAAATACCCGAACGGAGCGTGAATCGGGCTGGATACGGGCAAGGCCCCGGTTGGTGCTGATCCAGACATTTCCCTGCTTATCAAACTCAATTGCCTGGATGCCATTGCTGGGCAGGCCGTCTTGCTGCGTGAAACCGGTAACAGGTTCCAGCCGCTGATTCAGGCACAGGAGCCCCCCTCCTTCCGTAGCAATCCAGATACGACCCTTGGTGTCTTCTTTTATGTCAAAAATGGCGTGACTCTCCTGTTTCCTCACAAGTCGCTGCAGCGACTGATTCTTTTTTACAAACGCCTGCCAATAGCCACTGCTGGTGCCTACCCATATCCGGTTGTGGGAATCGACCAGCAATGACCATATGTGAATGTCATTGACAACGGAAACATCATAAAATGTAAATTCGCCGGTATCCGGGTTCAGGCTGTGCAATCCCCCTCCAAAGGTTCCAATCCATATCAGGCCATCTTTGTCTTCGGCCAGACAAACGACATTGTTGCTTCTCAGGTATTTTTTTTCCCTCACTGTTGCCAGGGAAGTCGGGCTATCCTGAGCAGGGGGCAGCGAATAATGCGTAATCCGGTTTGTCTGCCGGTCAAAACAATCCAATCCACCAGCCCAGTACCCGATCCAGATTCGTTTTCGGCGGTCCTTCAGTATAGTTTTCACTTTGTTACTGGCCAGACTTTTAGGATTGCCCGGCTGGTGCTCCAGATAAGCGATTTTACGCAATTCCGATTCGGTGGATACCCGCGTCGCTGTTCGGGGGATGTACTGGTAAATCGTCAGGCCTCCTCCGTCTGACCCAATCAGGATATTACCCTCATCATCTTCCACAAACGCACTGATCTCATTGTGCATCAATACGTTGGAATTCGACCGTTTGTAATAATGTCCCAGTTGGGTCAGATATTTATCATACAAATTGATGCCGCTGTTGTATGTCCCTACCCACATTCGATCCTGGCGGTCAGAATATACGCATTTGATAGTATTGGCTGATAAACTCTTGGTATCAAAAGGATCGTTTTTATACACAGAAAACCGGTGGGAGGATTCACTGTAAACGGCCAGTCCATCGTCTGTACCAACCCACACGGCACCATTCTGCCTCAGGGCCAGCGTCCAGACCTGGTCATTCGGTAAACCTCCCTTCTGCCCGGAACGATGACGAAAATGCGTAAACGTTTTGGTCTCCGGATCAAACACATCCAACCCGTGATCCCAGGTGCCTATCCAAAGACGATTCTGCTTGTCGTTTACAATGCAATACACTTTATCATCCGCCAGGGATTGTGCATTGCCCGGTACATGCCTATACTTGGTCACTTTTCCTGTGCGAGGATCCAAACAGTTCAATCCACCACCCAGTGTGGCAATCCAGATATTTTTCTTTTGATCTTCCGTAATAGAAATCGCCCGATTGCTGGTTAATCCATACAGTCCGTCCTGGATTTCCCCATAGTGAACGCTACTCCAGGTATCGATGTTTAGTTTATCTACACCGTTATCGGCCGTGCCCACCCACATGTTATCTTCAGAATCCGAATAGAGATCATAGATAAAATCAGAGCTTAGGGACAATCCATTCGCAGTATCTGCCGAACTGAGTTTCTGGAAACGACTCTGTTTCTTATCGTAGATATAGATGCCTCCGCCCCAGGTTCCGACCCATATATTTCCATATTTATCTTCTTCCAGAGCCATGATCGCATGGCTGACAGACACTTTATTGATTACATGCGACTGGAGGTAAATCTGGAAAGTATAGCCATTGAATTGATTCAACCCGTCTTCGGTAGCCACCCATATGAAGCCCTCCCTGTCCTGCAGAATTTCTCTCACATAATTATGCGAAAGCCCGTCATTGACTGACCAACGTTTAAAAGTGGCGCCTGTTTGAGAAAATACCGAACTATAATTGATAAAAAGAATCAGAATGAAGGAGAATAATTTTATCATAATTTTCCAAGTTGAAAATCTCCTGCACAAGTAATACTCCGATTGCATGCAATCCTTTGCTGGTTCATTACACAAGAGATTGTTGAGAACCATGTATACCTACCACTCTTTCAGTATTTCTAATCCAGGTCTGAACAAACCTGATTGAATTGCAATCTGTTAGTATAAGTAAATTTTGTCTGAAATCATCCGGATTTTTCCTTTTCATTCTGCATTAGCGTCTTGCAGGACCCTGAAATCAGACAGATAAAGTGTGCTAGTTTTATAACTAAACCCAAGAGTGCAATCAGGTAAAGGTATAGACTAAATCGCCTACCCGGTAAGCAAGTTTTACAGTTTTCTTACAAGCAGAAAAAAAGAACAAGGGCTCATCAACACAAAACCCCGCCAGAACGGTTCTGGCGGGGTTTTGTGTGTAGCGTAGATACTATTTTTATTGCGCAAACGAAGCACGCGGGCCACCGGAAGCAAAGGTTGCCAGCATGCGGGTTTTCTGTCCTTCGGAGAACATGTACATACAGGCATCGTCGGTATAGTCCATGTAGTTCATAGTCATTTCGATGGGTGTGCCTGTACACGTAGACCGATGGTTTGCTGCCGGACAACCGTAATTGGCCGTATTGTGCAGCGGTGTATCACTCACAAAGTCGTTGCCACAGGTAGCATCACCCCAGATGTGGCGCAGGTTGAGCCAGTGGCCCACCTCGTGGGTAGCCGTGCGACCTTTGTTAAACGGAGCCGCCGCTGTTCCGGTACGTCCGAATGCCGTATTCAGAATCACCACACCGTCAGTAGCCAGCGAACCACCCGGAAACTGCGCATAGCCCAAAATGCTGTTTCCCAAGGTACATACCCATAAATTCAGTTTGGTGGCCGGTGACGTGGCATCAATACCTCCTCTGGAAGAGATTTTCATGTAATCATTGGTGCTCCAGGAACGTTTGTTGGTAGCCTTCCGGATCACCTGATCCAGTACAAACCGAACACCGACATTGGCTTTTACACCTGAAAAGGTAGCAGGCACATTGCCAAAATCAGCATTGGTCCCATTGTAATCTTCATTCAATGCATCAATCTGCGACTGAATCTGGGCTGCCGAAATGTTTTCGGTAGCTGTACGGTACAATACATTCACCACCACCGGAATTTCGATAACCCCGTTCACCAGACGGGCACCTTTCCGGTCTTGCACCGCACGATTGGTAAACTGTTCGATTTGCTGCATCCGGATGGCCAGCGCAGGGTTGTTTTTCAATTGCACAGCCAGCACATCCATGGATCCACAGCGGCGTTCCACGGGAGCCGTGGTAATTTCTTCTCCCTGTGAATCCATGTCTTCTTTGTGGCAGGACACAAATGCCAGTGCCGCCAACAGGCAGGGTAATAGTAGTTTTTTCATAAACAATTGATTTGGAGTTTTGTGATAATTCAAATATTAAAATTTATAATCACATTTCACACAAATCAATACTATTTTTCTTTAAAAAATACACCATTTAAGCCCTGATTATTTCAAAAATTCACAAAAACAATTATTAAAACAACAAGAACAACTAATTACCAGATAGTTGCAAAACACTTACACCCTCAAAAAAGTGAAATATTTCACTTTTTTGAGGGTGTAAGTTACAGTTACGTTCTCAGGAATCCGTTAAAATCTAACTTAATTTTTTGGTCAGAGCAACCACTTTCGCATTCAGTGATTCAATGGCTCTCAGGTAGCGGGTTTCCAGTTCCGGCAGGTTGGCCGTTGACTTAAGCGAGGCTTCGTACATAAATCCGGGCAACATCCAGGACGCGTAGCCACTGTACGGATCCGGCGACGCATACAACGACTGATACCACTTGCCATACGCCATTCCCTGCGGATCAATAAAGGACTTTTCAAACGAAAGCAATGCTCTGTTTAATTCGATCAGCATTTTCTTATCGCCTTTGCTGGTCTGCAGGAATTTTTGCTGGGCAGCCGTATACGCATCGGCACTTTTTTTCAGTTCCTGTACCGCGGCCATCAGTTTTTCGCATGAGAAAGCGGAATGATAGGTCTTGATATTTTTTTCGATCGTATTCAAATGTTTTTCCAGATCGGTCGCATAGCGCACCACGTCATACGGAATCAGCTCGGCATTGGCCAGCCGCAACGCCATCACACCAAACACCTGCGACACCATGGGTCCCATCTGAAACGACGGATCTACAAACTTGGAGTAATACTCGAAATTGTCGTATGCCGAGTGGTAAGGTGTGACACCGCCCGTACCGCCGCCCCACGACGGAACACCCACGTGCATGTAAAACGCAATGTGATCCGAGCCACCACCCAGATTGCCTACTTCGGGCTCGGCTTTGCTGCCTGCCCACTGCTGATACACCGTCTTTCCGGTACCGGGATAGTCTACCGCTTTGGTTACGTCGGCCAGGAGTTGTTTTAATGAAGGGGATGAGGCCCCGCCGAATGATTTTCCCGAAACCGCCCCGTCGGCATTCATATAAGCAACCGCTTTGGCTCCCAGTTCGTTTTTATACTGTTCCACCCATTCGGTAGAGCCAATCACCCCAAACTCTTCGGCGTCCCAGTGGCATATTTTTATGCTGCGCCTGGGTTTGTAGCCTGCTTTGGCCAGTTCGCCCAGGGCTTCGGCAACGGAAATCAACATGGCCGTGCCACTGTTAGGGTCCGTTGCCCCGTGTACCCAGGCATCGTAATGCGAGCCCAGAATCACCCACTCGTCTGGAAATTCACTTCCTTTCAACGTTCCGATCACATTGGTCGCACGGGTAAAGTCGTTTTTCTGTTCCACTTTCAGGCGCACTTTCAATTGCGGGCCGCCTTCGAGCCGGTACGCACACGGCATCGCTCCCTGCCATTCGGATGGCACGCCCTTGCCCTTCATGCGGGTCATGATTTCTTTGGCGGCACCGTACGAGATCGGCGTTACCGGAATTTTGTGCAGATCCACCTGATCGGGCGACAGCCGTTTGATTTTTGTTTTGCCATCCAGTGGCAAGGCCGGTTCAAACGGCGTCAGCGGATCACCGGTAAAATCGACGGTTAGCAACGAACCCCGCTGAATGTAGGTATCATTGGCCTGTGGGCCTTCCGGATAAGTAATTCCTTTCATGTATCCGGCATCAATAGGGTCGGTGTAGATGATCACCCCCGCCGCACCGTTGGCCTGGGCGTGCTTGGCCTTGTAGCCCCGGAAATTACCTCCATAACGCGCCAGAACAATTTTACCCTTCACAGATACGCCCATGGTGGCCAGTCGTTCAAAATCTTCTTTGGTACCAAAATTGGCATACACCACTTCGGCTGTTACATCACCGTTACCCGAAAACGAGTTCCAGCCGGGTGTCACTTTGGGCATTCCGGAAAAAGCATCTACTACGGCTTCGGTGTTGTTTAGCTTCAGTTTTTCGGGAGCGATGATTTCCACCGTGTTTTCAATGGGTGCAACAGGCATGAATATATCGTAGGCAGGTTCCTCCACCTGTAAGCCGGCCTTCTTCATGGCCCCCACGATATAGGCCCGCACTTGCGCGTTTTCGGGTGTTCCGGCCGAGTGAGGCACACGCGTCAGGGCTTCGAGATGCTTCTTGTACGTTTCGGGTTTGGGCTGGGCCAGCAGTAATTTTTCAGCCTCTTGTTGCGGTGCCAGCTGCGAAGGCTTGAATCCGGGGAGTGATTGTGCCTGAGAAAATAGTATCCCGCAAAAAGTCAGAACCCCGATAAGGGTACACGTAGTAGTTTTCTTCATGGTTTGTTGGTTGATGTAGATGAGTAGGCATGCCGAATGCGGCCGAATATACTTTTTTTAAACTATTTTTCAAATTTGCAACATTGTTGCAAATAATATATTTTTGCCCGATCATCTATTCCCTTTACTCTGATGTCTATTCAAAAGAAACTACCTGTTACCGTATTAAGCGGATTTCTGGGAGCCGGTAAAACCACCCTGCTCAATCACATTCTGCACAACAAAGAAAACCTGAAGGTGGCCGTCATTGTCAACGACATGAGCGAAGTTAACATTGACGCCCAACTGGTTAAGAACGAAAACACCCTCTCCCGGACCGAAGAAAAACTGGTCGAGATGTCCAACGGATGCATTTGCTGCACCTTGCGGGAAGACCTGATGCTGGAAGTTGAGAAGCTGGCCCGCGCCAATCGGTTTGACTACCTGCTGATTGAAAGTACGGGAATCTCCGAGCCGCTGCCCGTGGCCCAGACCTTCTCATTCGTGGACGAGAAAGTAGGCATTGATCTTTCGCAGTTTGCCCGACTGGACACGCTGGTAACAGTAGTGGATGCCTATAATTTTGGCAAAGATTTTGGCAGCAACGAAACCATTGCCGACCGGAACCTCAATGAAGATGTATCCGATTACCGCCCCATCGTGAATCTGCTCACCGATCAGATTGAGTTTGCCAATGTGATTCTGCTCAACAAAGCGGATCTGGTTACCCCGCAAACCCTGGGAGAACTCAAAGCCATTCTGTACAAACTCAATCCCAATGCCCGGATTGTAGAAACGACCTTCGGACGGGTATCTCCAGACCAGATTCTGAATACGCAGCTGTTTAATTTTGAAGAAGCCTCCGCAACCGAGGCCTGGCAAACCGAACTTGCCCATACGCACACACCGGAAACCGAAGAATATGGCATTGAGTCGTTTGTCTTCCGGGCACGTCGTCCGTTTCATCCGGATCGTTTCTGGAACTACCTGAACCAATACTGGCCTGCCAACATCATCCGCAGCAAGGGATTATTCTGGATGGCGTCGCGCCCCAATGCCGCCATTCAATGGAGCCAGGCAGGCGGTTCGCTGCGTGCCGAACCGGCGGGTGTCTGGTGGGCCTCGATACCCGACGAAAAACGAATTTTATATCCGGCCTACCTTGAAAACCGGGAAGCGATTGATGCTCGCTGGGATAAAACCTTCGGCGACCGGATGACCGAGCTGGTGATTATTGGGCAGGATATGAACGAAGTACAGATTCGCGAAGAATTGGAAGCTTGCCTGTGTACTCCTGAAGAAAGCAGGCAAATGCAGCAAGGCCAACGATTTACGGACAAATTTCCGTGGTGACCTTTGGGAAGTAACTGATTATTCCCGATAGCCAAGGATCGGACAACTACAGCTACGACGAGATCGGCAACCTGACCTCCGACGCCCAAGACAACATTGACATCACCTGGACCGTCTACGGCAAGGTGCAGTCGGTGACCAAGCGCGACGGCTCCCAGCGGATCGACTACCAGTACGATTCGCAGGGCAACCGCACGGCGAAGACGGTGCAGAGTCCCAGTCAGCCCACCAAAACCACGTATTACGTGCGCGACGCGCAGGGCAATGTGCTCAGCGTCTACGAAAGCACCGCGGGCACTACCCTGCAGAAAGAACTCTACCTGTACGGCTCCAGCCGGTTGGGCATTTACCGGCCCAAACCCAACCGGAGTGTAATCAACAACGGGCTGTACACGCGTGAACTGGCCCTGAAAGAATACGAACTGACCGACCACCTGGGCAACGTACGGGCCGTGGTGAGCGACTTCCGCGAAGGTGGCACGGCCGAAAACAACCCGATCCGGGCGGCGCTGCGCAGCTATGCCAACTAATATGCCTTTGGGATGGAAATGCCGGATATGAACTGGAAGGGCAGCAATGACTACCGCTATGGCTACAATGGCAAGGAGCAGGACAAGGATTTTGCCAATAACTATGATTATGGGTTTAGGATTTACAATGCAGGGATTGGGAAGTTTTTGTCGGTCGATCCGCTAACAGGCAGTTATCCATGGTATACTCCTTATCAGTTTGCAGGGAATAAACCAATACAAGCGATTGATTTAGATGGTTTGGAGGAATATTATTTTAATCTAAAGTTTGATAAAGAAACAGGAAAACCTATTCTTACTCTTACTAAAAAAGTAGAAAGAGCATCATTCTTAGGAATCGAGTATACTCCTCCTTTAACCGCTTATATTAATTATCAATCTGATAGTTATGTTAATAGTGGCACTTATGAGCTAAACAGTATTGGCTTCACTTCTGGTGCAGAATATGCTAACGGAAGAAATACGATCAAAGAATTTGGTGAATGGATTAAAACAGATGGTAAGCAAGAATCCTTTGAAAGTAGGTTCCTATCAAAGACAGAGGAATATATTCTACGCTTTAGTTCTATAATAAAGAGAACGCAAGATGAGATTGAGAGAGGACAAGCTACAACTGGGAAGCAACCTGGTAAATACGGTGAAAAACTGAAAGATAAATATGAAAAATTCGGATACGACAAAGCAGTTCTAAACGTAAAAAAGCAAATACCATCTGATTGGACTGAAGAAATAAACACAAAAGGTGTTGTTAGTTATATAAGTCCAGATAAGAAAAATGTAGTTAGGGTGATGCCTGCATCAGAAATACCCGTTCATGAGACTGATAAAGTGCCTTATCTTAGATTAACTAAAAATAAAACAGGAGTAGATGTAAGTGGAAATCCGGTTGATAAAAATAGTAAGACTACTGCAGGTTCTCACCTACCAGCAGATTCATTCGATTTTAATAAAGTATTTGGTCAACAGTAAATTGTGTGGACATCATCAGTAATGTTTCTTACTAAAGAAAAATATTTTACAATGAACAATGACAATTTATATATTAAAAATTTAAAACAATATTTTGATTTCTTGTCCAATATAGAAAAACAAAAACAGGAGTGGATACTTAAACCTACTTTTGTAAATTTTAGCTATGATGAGACTTATTATGATTTTATGGATATACTATGTGGTCGCTTTATGTTAGAAAATAATTGGAACTTCTTAGATGAAACAATCCACTTTTCTTCCAATCTAAAAAATAAACTCTATCATTTTTCAATACTTTATCATTCATTCTTTATGAATGAAAATTATGAATTTACATCTAATGAACAATATTATGCCTTAATTATTAAAGACAAGTCTTGGAATAATCTCACTTCTTTAGCCAACGAAATAAGAAATCTATTGGATACAGATATAATAATATTAAATTAACGTGAATACTGGATTAGTTTAAGCAGCGATAGGGTATGCCTGAGATAGTCCTAAAAATCGGGATACACGACTTGCGAGTGAATGAGATTGATCTGATAAAGTTGTTCAAATTCCGCAGGACTTTAATAGCCCTACCTATACGGGATGTTCGGCAGGCTGCTGTTCGGGACTTGTAGTCTCGAACGGTTCTGATAATTCATTTGCAATGGGTTCTGTGTAGTAGTAAAGCGATGGGGTAGAGCACCACCAGATTAAGTAAGTCAAATAAAACGGCACAGGAGTGATCTTATGCCATTACCAGGCATAAGCTGTGCTTACTCTGAGTGTGGGATAATCTACCGATTACAACCGTAAGGCTAAAGGTGATAGGTTCAAAGAAAGACAAACACTAACCCCTTGCCGTAACAGGTAAGGGGTTAGTGTTTTCCAGCGATAATAACTTACAAAATACGCACCAATTCGATGCTTTCCTGGAATAGCTTATCATATAGGTTGGCTTGCTGTGATTGCCTAAAATGGATGAACCTGTTTGAAAAAATACATTTACCATCCCGATTACTTGTCATTCCAACGCAGGAGGAATCCGGCACACAGGTACGCGAATCTTCATGCCATTCCCGAATGCATCGGTCAGATTCCTCCTGCGTCGGAATGACAACCAAATGATAAAACCCGACCGCAACGCCAATCACAGATTCAGGAGCAAAAAATAATTTCAAATTCATTTGTAAGACCCTGATAATGAGCCCTGAGCGTAGTTCTGATCAACGTCGAAGCAATCTTGTTTTTTTGTATCTTTATACCATCAAACAAGTCTTATCTAACCCCTACAACTATGGCAAAGAAACGTACCTTACCCGAAAACATTCGCAAATACAAACAGGAATACTTGCGCCTGGGCGTGCAGGAAGCCCGGCTCACTCAGCAGCTTTACCGGATGAAAAAACGCATCAAATTACTGGCCCAGGAGGAAGAGTTGCGTTTGAGTGAGAAGGCCTTACTGGGTGAGTTATTGCAACAGGTGCACCAGCAAAAAACAGACCTGGAAAGCCAGCCCGCTTCCAAGCAACGGAATACCCAACTCAAACGGGTGGAGAAGGAATACAAACAGGTCAAAGCCAAGCATTCACGCAACCAATACCAGCTGGACAAACTGGAGGTCAAGAAAGACAAGGACAATGTGGTCAAACTGCTTGTGAAAGAAGCCAGATTGGATCAGGTACGTATCCGCCTGAAAGCCGCTTACGAAACCTGGATGCAGTTGGAGCAAATACAGCAATACGAAATCACCCTGCTGCAATCGCTGGTGGATGCGCATAGGAACGCACCCACTCCCGCCAATGCAACACCACAATCCGATAACGTACCGCACCAGCATGCCGAGAAACGTAGGAATACAGCCACTGTGGCTACCCGTGTGTCTCCCGCCGCAAACCCCGTTCCAACGCACCCGACCACAATCCGGGGCTGCTTCCGTAGTGGTCTTTCCTGTAACGCCGGACAATGGGTTTGCAGGTAGTGGCCACAGCATTTGGCAGCAAAAGAATGCCATAGGCACCGCAGGGATATCGGTTTAGAAAAAAGAGAAAGGAAGAAAGAGGTGTCTTTGGATGGTACTTCCTTGCGCCTGTTCACCATTGTTGGTAGTACCCAACCAGGCATGACTCCTGTAGGGGCGAATAACCATTCGCCAGGATTGGTGCAGACTATGTCTGGTCTATTCCGATTGTAGTGGCGATTGGCAGATTGCCCGCATTCTCCAACATGCCAGCTTTTGCCTACTCAGAAAGAAACGGATAGATTGCCTCTAAAACAAAAATTCTCCAGCGGAGACCACCGGAGAATTTCAGTAACAAACCACTTACAACCTAAATTCGTATTTTTATATCGATTCAGACAGGTCGTCTGAGAGAATATGTCTGCTTGACTAACATTACAAAGGTACTACATTTACCCCACCTGTGTAAAGTCATAAATCCTTCATTTTCATACACATATACCTTCTTTTCCGAATTTGCAAAAAAATCTTTACTGAGGAAATTTTCCGGAACACTTCTATTTTTACTTAACGTGTTTCGGGCCATTTTACGTTGTTCTTTACCAGTGAAAATATACTTTTTCTTAGCATCGGTTGCACTTGATGCTGATTACTAAGCGTTTACACTCTTTTCGGAAAATATCGTCTCCGACAAACTACTTAGAAAAAACTGAGTGTATCTTACTATAAATTTTCAAGTTTTGTTAAAATTTAACAAATACATTACATCCGGACAACAAAAAAGCTCGCTTTCAAGCGAGCTTTTTTGTTGTCCGGATGACTATTTATCAGCTATTTTAACCGAACTACAAGTGTTTTATTTTCGGTATCAATATCGATCCATTCGGTAGTTTCTGCTTCGGGTATGCAATCAATCATACTTTTTCCTTTACAGTATCGTTTCCAGGCATTCTCACCAAGCACGATTGTCAGTTCGTAAGGTTCCTGACCGGTAATTCCAAGCCATGCCATCGTCTCTATTTTTCGGTTGAGTCCGATGTTTGCTGCACTTAAATAATTCAGGTTGTCCTCATCTCTGTAATAAGGAACAGAAGAAACACCATCACACCAAAAACGAGTCAGTTCTTCATCGTTAGAATTCTCAAAAGCACTGCAAAGACGAAACTCCAAATGAATGCAAAAGTCTTCATTAAATGACGAATGGAAACTTTCTGCTTGTTCAGCCATACCTATTTAAACTTACTGCGCAACTGAGCCAACTTTGCCTGTAAATCATTTTCTGATTCGGCAGATTTTTGCGGGCGTTGGTCCCTTGGTTTGGTCGATGCAGCTTTGTCCACGGGTTGTCCGGCCTTCATGGACAGCGCAATCCGCTTGCGGGCAATGTCCACTTCCATCACTGTCACCTCCACTTTCTGCTGCACCTTTACCACTTCGTTTGGATTGGTAATATATTTATTGGACAGCTCACTGATGTGTACCAGTCCGTCCTGATGTACGCCGATGTCCACAAAGGCACCAAAAGCGGCTACGTTGGTTACAATACCCGGCAATTTCATACCCACCCGCAAATCTTCCATCGACTTCACACCTTCGGCAAACTGGAAGCTTTCGAACTGCTCCCGCGGGTCACGGCCGGGCTTGGCCAATTCCGAAATGATATCCTGCAATGTGGGCAAACCCACCTCTTCGCTCTGGTATTTGGGCAAAGCAATCTGTTTGCGTAAGGTATCGGTTGTGATCAGATCTTTCACCGATGCACTCAGGTCCTGCGCCATTTTGCCGACCAGTTCGTACCGCTCGGGGTGTACGGCACTCGAATCCAACGGATTCTCGGCATTGCGGATGCGCAGGAAGCCCGCTGCCTGTTCAAAAGCTTTGGAGCCCAGGCGCGGCACTTTCTTCAGTTCATCGCGCGACTTGAACGGGCCGTTGGCATTGCGGTATTCGACAATGTTTTGCGCCAGTTGCGGACCTAAGCCCGACACATATGTCAGCAATTGCTTGCTGGCCGTGTTCACTTCCACTCCTACCGCGTTTACCGAACTCATTACCACATCATCGAGGCTTTGCTTGAGGGCGGTCTGGTCGACGTCGTGCTGATACTGACCCACGCCAATGGATTTGGGATCAATTTTTACCAGCTCGGCCAATGGGTCCATCAGGCGGCGGCCAATGGAAACAGCACCCCGAACGGTCACATCGTAATCCGGAAACTCTTCGCGTGCCACATCGGAAGCCGAATAAATGGAAGCCCCGCTTTCATTCACCATCACAATCTGAATGGTGTTGGGCAACCCAATGCTGCGCACAAAATTTTCGGTTTCGCGGCTGGCAGTTCCGTTGCCAATGGCGATGGCTTCAATCTCAAAACGGGCACACAACGCCATCACCGTATGAATGGCATCCTGTTTTTTATTGGAAAATTCGGGATAAATCACATCGTTGTGCAGCAGTTTGCCCTGGCGGTTCAGGCATACCACTTTGCAACCCGTACGGAAGCCGGGGTCAATCGCCATGATGTTGCGTTCGCCCATGGGTGCAGCCATGAGTAGGTTGCGGAGATTATCAGCAAATACCTTGATGGCTTCCTCGTCGGCTTTTTTCTTGGACAACAGGCGGATTTCCGTTTCCATGGACGGTTTGAGCAAACGACGATACGAATCCTTCACCGCCAGCTTTACCTGATCGGCACTGTCGGTACGGTTTTGCACAAATTGTCTTTCCAGGTTTCCAATCGCCTCTTCCTCTTCCGGCGCTGTATCCAGCAACAAAAATCCTTCTTTTTCGCCACGGCGCATGGCAAGCACCCGGTGTGAAGGGGCTGACATCACCGGTTCGTTCCAGTCAAAATAATCTTTGTATTTCTGGGCTTCTTCCTCCTTGCCGGGAATGACTTTGCAGCTATACACGCCTTTCTTCCAGAACAAATCGCGCATGGCCGCACGGGCTTCGGCGTTCTCGTTGATCTTTTCGGCAATGATGTCACGCGCACCGGCCAGGGCCTCTTCCACAGTAGTTACCTGTTTTTCAGCATCGAGAAATTTCTCGGCTTCGGCAACGGGATCAATCGATGTCTGTTCAAAAATAGTATCGGCCAATGGTTCCAAACCCTTCTCGCGGGCAATGGTCGCGCGGGTACGCTTTTTGGGCTTGTACGGCAGGTAAATGTCTTCCAGCACAGACATGGTTTCGGCAGCCCGAATGGCCGCTTCGAGTTCAGGCGTGAGTTTTCCTTGCTCAGCAATGGATTTGAGTACGGTTTCGCGGCGTTTGTCCAGTTCGCGAAGTTGCTCCATCCGGTCGCGAATGGCGGCAATGGCCACTTCATCCAGCGAGCCGGTCATTTCCTTGCGATACCGGGAGATAAACGGAACGGTCCCCCCTTCATCCAGCAACGTAACGGTGGCTTCTACCTGCTTGACAGTAATGGATAATTCCCTGGCAATTTTGATGATGTGTTGTTCAATCATGTAATCCTGTTTTGGTTTCGAGTGGGCAAAGGTAGAAAAAGAAACGGGCAACTGGCAATGCGTTTCGGGCAAAATTTACCGTCCGTTTTGCTGCGTTTTTTTGTGATGCGGCCCTTTGGGTATATGCCCAAGGCACAATAATTTTATTGGATTTGACTCACTTTTTCGCAAAAAACCTGTTATTTACATCTGAAGTCCGGTTTTGCCACGTATATATGCGAAAAATGCCAGTTTCTTTGGCAAAGACGAAATCTTCATGGCATACCGGAAAAGCCTTTGTCATACGGGAAAAGTTCGGATACAGCCCTTGAAAAATAGAGCACTTCCACCATCATCAATTAACTCATTACCAGTCATTTAACCAAAACAAACAACCTAATTACCCTTCGTATGGAAAAGACCTATTACAATCCCGAAGATTTGGCAAAATTTGGCAAGATCGGTGAATTTCAGAAAGAACTGGCAGATAAGTTTTTTGACTATTACGGGGCTGTTTTTGCCGAAGGTGCCCTGACGGCCCGCGAAAAGTCGCTGATTGCCCTGGCTGTCGCCCACGCCGTGCAGTGTCCGTATTGCATTGACGCCTATACTACGGATACGCTGGAAAAAGGATGCAGCGAAGAGCAAATGATGGAAGCTGTGCACGTGGCCGCCGCCATCCGGGGCGGAGCTTCGCTGGTGCATGGCGTGCAGATGATGAACAAAGTAAAAGAAGTATCCATGTAAGCAATTTTGAATGAGGGAATGAAAGAATGAGTGAATACACTGGTCTCTCAAAAAATAACAAAACCTGTTTTCATTCATTCTTGCATTCCTTCATTCCATCATTCAATTATTGAATCATGAAGTCATTAAAGGCACAGAATCATTATTTGGGCGATACCGATCAGCAGCTGATGGTTTTGGAAAAGCCTTCTACCCGCATCCCCCGCTTCGAAGAAAAATTGCAAGAGGCTCATTTGTTTCCTCTGCAAGCGACAGGCATTGAGATATTTCAGATGAACCTGGGCAAAATGTGCAACCAGACCTGCAAGCATTGCCACGTGGATGCCGGCCCGGATCGCAAGGAAATCATGACGCGCGAAACCATGGAACTTTGCCTGGCCGCTCTGGATAAAACGGATATTCCAACCGTAGACCTGACCGGTGGAGCACCCGAGATGAATCCGGATTTCCGGTGGCTGGTTGAGCAGCTTTCGGCCCGTGGCAAGCACATCCTGGTTCGGTGCAACCTGACCATCATTCTGGCCAACCCCAGGTACCACGACCTTCCGGAGTTTTTCAAGACACATCGGGTGGAAGTGGTTTCGTCTCTCCCCTACTACAATGCCCGCCGCACCGATAACCAGCGCGGCGACGGCGTGTTTGACAAGTCGGTTCAGGCCATTCAGATGCTCAACGAAGTGGGCTACGGCCGGGAAGGTACCGGACTGAAACTGAATCTGGTATACAACCCGGCAGGAGCCTTTTTGCCCGGTAGCCAGCAAACCCTGGAAATTGAATTTAAAAAAGAGTTGCGCCGCCAATTTGGGCTAGAGTTCAATGAGCTGTTTGTGATTACCAACCTTCCCATCAGCCGTTTTCTGGATTACCTGCTGGCCAGCGGAAATTACGAAAGCTACATGGAAAAGCTGGTACAGTCGTTCAATCCGGTGGCCGCCCAAAGTGTGATGTGCCGCAATACCTTGTCTATTGGCTGGGATGGATACCTGTATGATTGCGATTTCAACCAGATGCTTGACCTGAAAGTACAGCCTGTTGACAGCCAGCACATTCGTACGTTTGATAGTGGCCAACTCGACCAGCGCGAAATTGTAGTGAAACAGCATTGTTATGGTTGCACGGCCGGGGCTGGCTCCAGTTGTGGCGGATCGTTAACCTGATGTACGAAAATCGAATCACGATATACGATTAAAACGGAACCAAATTAGTCAAGCTTCTGAAAATCAGCATCATTATACCCACATATAACGAGGCAAAAGCCATTGGCAGGTTACTGGAGTACTTGCTGAATGAAACCCGCGGTCAGGCAGTTGAAATCATTGTTTCCGATGGGCAAAGTCCGGATGGCACCTTTTCATGCATTGAATCGTATCCGGTTACGGCTGTTTTATCGCCCAGCAAAGGTCGCGGGGCGCAGATGAACTACGGCGCCTCCCTTGCCACAGGTGATCTATTGTATTTTTTGCATGCCGACTCCTACCCTCCGGCCGGGTTTGCTGCCTTCATTCAAAATAGTATCCGTTCGGGATACCAAAGCGGCTGTTTCCGGTTGCGGTTTGATTATCCGCACTGGTTTCTGAAAGTGAATGCATGGTTTACCCGTTTTGACTGGAACTGGGTGCGTTTTGGCGACCAGAGTTTGTTTGTAACGAAGGAGGTCTTTGAAAAAGCCGGAAAGTTTCGTGAAGACTGGGTGGTCATGGAAGACCAGGAGATCATACCGCGACTCAAAAACTCAGGTAAATTTAACGTTTGTGCTGCGTATATCACCACGTCGGCCCGCAAATACCGCGACAACGGGATCATCTGGCTACAAGTCGTATTTTTTATTATCTGGCTGCAATCCAAACTGGGTTATTCGCAACAGCAATTGGTACAAACCTACCGCAAGCTGATTCGCCAGCAAGACAAAGTTTAATTAATTCAAGCTTCGCTCTATTTATTAACATTTTATCATTGTAAGGCATAGTGCGAAGCACGAGCCCGTAAAAGCGGGCTGGCCCAAAAATCCCGCGGGCCAGGCGCTGGCCTTGTGGGGCGAAGCTTATGGGATTTTTGGGCCTTTCTTTGTTACTTTCTTTGGGCAAGCAAAGAAAGTAAGAACGCTACAAACAGAGAAATATAAGGACTTGAAAACAAACCTTATATAACGCGCAACTTAAATTTAGTATGAATCCCGCTTTACTCATATTCATCAAAAATAGTATCCCTGGAAAAGTCAAAACCCGTCTGGCTAAAGATGTCGGTGATGCGGAAGCACTGCGCATTTACCAGCAGCTACTGGCTCATACCCAAACCATTACGCAGGCATTTCCATATGCAACGTTTCTCTGGTATTCCGATTTTATTCCGACAGAAGACGATTGGAGTCCAGCGCACTACACAAAAAAAGTTCAAGCCGGTGGAGATCTGGGCCAGCGGATGAGCCATGCATTTACCGAAGCCTTTGAATCCGGATACCAGCCGGTGATCATCATTGGCAGCGACTGCCCGACACTGACCTCCGGCCTGCTTTTGTCAACGCTGGAAAAGCTTCAGAACCATGATTTTGTGATCGGTCCGGCAACGGACGGCGGCTATTACCTGCTGGCCATGCGTACGTTTGTACCGACTGTATTTGAAAATAAATCGTGGAGTACGGATGCGGTTTTGGAATCCACGTTGCGCGACATTGCGCAGGCCAACCAAACCGTTTGCCAATTGCCTGCGTTGTCTGATATTGACACGCTGGACGATTGGGAGCAGTTCAAGGCCTCCTCGGCGGGATGCAATTTTGAATAATGAATGCAGAATTTTGAAACTCGATAGGTTACATTCATTGCTCAAGGTTCATTATTGTCCCAAAAGCAAAATAGTATCTTTCCAAACACAAAAACCTAACACATCAGCAACAATCAACCATTCACCCATCAACCATTAACAACCCATGACAGATCACTTACAGGAAACCATTCAGTTTTTACGAAACAAAGGCATTGACAATCCGGAAGTGGGCGTTGTCTTAGGCACCGGATTGGGCAAATTTGTGGATCATCTCACCATTACCCATAGCATTCCGTACGAGGAAATTCCGCATTTTCCGGTGGCAACCGTTGAGTTCCATAGCGGTAAGTTACTCGTGGGTACCTGTCACGGCAAAAAAGTGATCGTGATGCAAGGCCGGTTTCATTACTACGAAGGCTATTCCATGCAGCAGATCACCTATCCGATTCGTGTGATGAAACTTCTGGGTGTGAAGCATTTGCTACTTTCCAATGCAGCGGGAGGCATTAATCTGGCGTATAAAAAAGGCGACCTGGTGATGCTCGAAGACCACATTAACCTGCAACCGGACAATCCCCTGCGTGGTGCCAGCGACAACACCCTCGGCCCCCGTTTCCCGGATATGAACGAGCCATATGACAAATCGATGCGCACCAAGCTGGCTCACATTGCGCAGCAACAGAAAGTGTCGCTGAAAGAAGGTGTCTATGTATCGGTCATGGGTCCCAACCTGGAAACCCGTGCCGAATACCGTTTTCTCGGTCGCATTGGTGCCGATATGGTGGGTATGTCTACCGTGCCTGAAGTGCTTGTTGCCGTACACATGAGCCTGCCTTGCCTCGCTGTTTCCGTTATCACGGACGAATGCGACCCGGACAACCTGCAACCGGTTAATATCCAGGAAATTCTTGCGGTGGCAGCCCAGGCCGACGCCAAGCTGTCCGGTTTGTTTGCCGAACTGATCGGAGCCCTCTAATCCGGCTGGCGAGGACTACCGTATATTTTGGCATAGCCCTGACTCTGATTATCAATCGGAGCTACAAAGTCGCTCTTGCTCACTCCAAACACGAGTGGCAGCGTAGGTGCGCTGGCCTCTTGCGCCAGCAAGGTTGGCGTGAGCCTGTGGGCGGAAGTTTTGGCGCAAGTGCCCTTTTTGCCATCTCTCAAAGCTGGCTCTCAAACGCACTTTTGAGCCCTTCCGCACAAATCTGGCCCAAAAACTCTCGTTTTTGTCCTGGGCAAGCAAAAAGTGACACACGCGAAAGAGAAGAAATATGGTTTGAACTCTAAACCCAGAATGTGAAGAGGATAATTTGACTATAAAACCCATTATTCACGCTAATTTATGAATTGGTGGAACAATTTGCAGGAATGGTTTCTCAATCTGGGTACCCAATACGGTGTCAACCCGATTATCTTTGGTACGATTTACATCGGCGCCATTCCGTTTTTCCTGCTTTCGCTGAGCTGGCTGGTCCGCAACCTGCGTCGTAAACAACCAATTGTCGTACCGGTTTTGCTTACGGGCTTCTTTTTTGTATCAGCTTATCTGTACCTGATCATTGCCGGTAGAAACATCCCAGTCTGGGTATATGGTTTTATGGCGGCACTGATTGGCTACGGAGCCTATTCCACGGTTCAAAAAATAAAAAAACAGAGTGCCGAAAAATAAATAAAGAGACACAAGAAGAAAGAGAAAAGACAACGTACGGATGGTCAGATCCTTAAACGGAAGTCATCTTATACGTTATTCTGTACTCTTACTTAGTAAAACAATGTATGCTTTGCTTGGTTATTAGTATCTGAAATTCAGCGCATTATCTTTTATCTCATGTCTTTTTTCTTTTGTCTCAAAAATAGTATCTCTGGCTAAGCAAAAACCCTTACTTCTCATGGCAAAAGCCCACACATACGATTTGATTGTCATTGGAGCCGGCTCGGGCGGGCTCAGCATCGGCCTGACCCTGAGCCGGGTAGGCTTGTCTGTACTCATAGTTGACAAGACCGACCACCACATCGGCGGCGAATGCCTCAATACCGGCTGTGTTCCGAGCAAGGCGCTGATTCACGTCAGCCAGATGCTGCATCAGGCCCGTCAGGCCAGGAAATTTGGATTTGAGGTAAACGACTCGGTCAATTTTGAAACTGTCAAACACTACATTACCCACCAGCAAAACATCATTCGGGATCATGAGAATGCAGCTCACCTGCGCGACAAGGAAAAAGTAGCTGTGGAACTGGGCACCGCCCGCTTTACCGGAAAGAACGAAATTGAAGTAAACGGCAAACGCTTTCAAGCCAAGCGAATTGTACTTGCCACTGGCTCCAAACCAGCCCGGCTGGATGTGCCGGGTGCTGATAAAGTTACTTTTCAGACCAATGAAACTATTTTTCAGCTTGCCAAACTTCCCGAAAGGCTGCTGGTAGTAGGTGCCGGCCCCATTGGAATGGAACTCAGCCAGGCGTTTGCGCGACTGGGAAGCAAAGTAATGGTTGTAGGCTCCAAGAACCGGATTTTAGAGAAGGAATTACCGGAAGTTTCCACTATTTTGCAAACACAGCTTGAAAATGAAGGTGTTACATTTAAATTAAATGCCAAAGTTACATCGTTCTTACATGCCAATTCTGCACAAATTGAATACACCAACGGTCAGAAAGAAGCCCTTGAATTTGATACTGTGCTTCTGGGTATTGGCCGTACGTTTCAGTGGGATGAACTGAATCTGCAAGCTGCGGGCATTGAACTTGAACATGGCAAATTGAAAGTGGACAATTACCTGCGCACCACCAATCCGAACGTATACGCCGCTGGTGATGCGGCCGGAAAGCTCTATTTTTCACATGCCGCTGAGTTGCACGCCTCGGTATTGACTACCAACTTCCTTTCGCCGATCAAAACCAAACTTTCATACGATCACTTTTCCTGGGTCACCTTCACTGACCCGGAAATAGCCACCTTTGGCCTCACCCTCGATGAGATTCAGAAACGCGGCCTCCGCTACGAAAAGATCACGATGGACCTGGCGGGCGACGACCGGGCTACTGTCTCGGATTATCGCTACGGAAAACTGATTCTGTTTATCAAACCGGGGCGAATCAATCCGCTGGGAGCCAAACTCCTGGGCGGAACCATCATTGCCCCGCAAGCCGGTGAAATGATTCAGGAACTGATTCTGGCGCGGCAACAAAACTTATCGGTGTCAGCGTTATTTAACAAAACGTATCCCTACCCTACCGCTTCACGCGTCAACAAGCTGATTCTGGTAGAGAAGTTTTCCGAAAACTTACCCGGCTGGCTGAAGAAAGTAGTGAAGTGGTTGTATTGAGACCAGCAATGTAAAAAGTGAGATCAGATGATTTAGTATACAATCCATTATTTCCACTTAATCACAAGTCACATGAGTATTCACTCCTGCATATTGCGAATCCTACTTTAGAAATAAGAAATCATCAATCTACCAATTAGAATTAATTCTACACCAAATGTTATAGATTCATTACCGCTTGTGTCTTATCACACAGGTAGTTACCAGTAAACTCACTATAAATAAGGCGATTGTAACCAGAAGCAATAGTATGACGGATTGTTCTTCAATTACTGTTCCATTGACATAATCAAAGTACCGTCCATTTTCGTAAGGAAGCAGACTCCTTCCAATTAATTCGTACCCACTACAGGCAACGGATACCCATAGTCCAGTTATACCTATAATGGATATAGTACGCCTCATGGTCTTTTCAGACATCATTTAACATAGATTTTTTTCTAAGTACCCGTACAGAATAATTCTAGAATGATGGCGCCGGAATAGCCTAATTTACAGAGGATTATTCTTTGACTCATAGCTAGTGTTTCTTTACTGATATATATCGAATGTCTCTTTACTCATAGTAAGAACATGCATATCAGTATATCATCAACGGCCATTCACCCTTGTCTGTGTGCCACAGACAAGGGTGAATGGCCCCTACTCCTTCCATTGTATGGGTTTATTTACATGCATCCACTCCGCCAAATAATCCAACGCGGAATATACATCCTTAAAATGCCTGGTATCTTCCCTATTTAACGATGTATGTACCTGATAATTTCCTTTTTCTAAATTATACGAAGGCTCTGTACCATAGAAAAAAGGCCAGCTTTCATTCAGGCGTTTATCTACACTAAATCATAAGCAGTAATAACTGGTCAATGGAAAATAGTTTTGCAGATACTGCTGCCTCTTAGCTGCAACTATAGGAGTATGTATAAAGTTAGCTACTCATAGTCTACTCTTAAGCCATGTTTTGACGCTTCAATAATCTTATTTTCTAGTTCAAGCCAGGCAACTTCTATTTCAGGATTCATAAACACATTACCTTTTTATTTTTTCTTAGATACTATTTTCCTATCTACTGTTAATCAAATTAATAATCAACTGTACCATCAGTTCTTTTTCCGCCGGGTCGCTTTGGGCTACCAACAATGCCAGGGCAACCAACGCGTTATCATTGATTTTCAATTCCCCGTTTTTCTTGAACCGGTGCTTGTTCTTTTCCAGAAACCAGACAAACATAAAAGCTCCGATTCGCTTATTCCCATCACTGAACGGATGGTTTTTAATGATGAAATACAGCAAATGCGCCGCTTGTTCCTCAATGCTCGGGTACAGGTACTGTCCGCCAAAGGTTTGCACGATACTGCCCAGAATCCCCTGAAAACTCTCGTCCTTTGGGTTGCCAAACAATTCCGTTGCCTCCCTGGCAGCAATCAGTTGTTTTTTCAATTCGGCAATGGCCGCTTTCGCGTCTTCATAGCTGATTTCATAGGTAATGGTTTCGTTCAGTGATGGCGTGGGCAGGGTATGGCTATCGTACTGATTGAGTAATACAAAGCTTTGGGTGTAATGGGTAATGATTTCCAGTAAGCCTTTGACCTCGCGGCTATTCAGCGAATCGTCAGATGTGGATTTTTGAATCAGCTTTACGGCCTGCTCCAGTTGATGTAGTGTTGAGGTTAACCGCTTCTGATTCAAGGCGTAGCCCTGTACCAGATAGTCTTTTAACCGTTGTGTCGCCCATTGCCGGAATTGGGTAGCCCGACGAGAATTAACCCGATACCCAACCGATAAAATGGCATCCAGATTATAAAATTGAGTTTTATATCTTTTTCCATCGGATGCAGTATGTTCCAAAATGGAACGAACTGAACTTTCGTCTAACTCTCCTGACTGAAAAATATTTCTCAAGTGTTTTGTAATAGCCGGTCGTTGTGTTCCAAACACCTCGGCTATTTGTTGTTGGGTCAGCCAAACCGTTTCTCCTTCAAACTGAACCTCAATCTGCGTCTGGTTATCCGCGGTCTGGTAAATTTCTATTTCACTCATATAATCAATTTTGTGTAGGATCTTTACAAAACTACGCTTTTTCGTACTGATATGAATAACACCCTGGAGGTTTCACATTATTCAATCATACTATTTTCACAGAAGAAAATACGTTTTCTTGCAAACATATTTTCAATTAAATTCAACAAAATTAATATCATTTAACTTTTAAAAGACAATTCTGTAGACAAGTTTCCGTTTTGTGAGTGTTTATAACCATTACCACTCATGATCAAACACTACAACTACACTCTCTTCCTGCTTTTGTGTTGCTGTTGTACACAGCACGCCCAGAGCCAGAGTTCAAGATTTACCATCAGTGGCTTTCTGAAAGACAGCCTTTCGGGTGAAGTCCTGATTGGTGCCAGCGTCTACGATCAGAAATCCGGCAAAGGCACCATTACCAATACGTACGGATTTTACAGCCTTACCCTGCCGCAGGATTCAGTATCACTGATTTTCTCGTTTATTGGGTATCAAAGTCAGGGCCTTAAACTCAGCCTCAGACAAAACCAGACGTTGAATATATTTCTGGTCTTGTCTAACACACTTGAAACGGTAACGGTAACCGCAGAAGCCAGCAAACGTATAGAAGAATCTACCCAGATGAGCAGCATCAACATTCCGGTGGAGCAAATACGGGCGTTGCCGGCTGCCTTGGGTGAAGTGGATGTGTTACGAACGTTACAATTATTGCCCGGTATACAAAAAGGCAGCGAAGGAAGTACGGGATTGTACGTACGCGGCGGAAGCCCCGACCAGAACCTGTACCTGCTGGACGGTGTGCCGCTATACAATGTCAGCCACCTGGGCGGGATGTTTTCGGTGTTTAATGCTGATGCGCTGAGCAACGTCGAACTGCTCAAAGGCGGGTTTCCGGCACGGTACAGCGGGCGGCTTTCCTCCGTACTTGACATCCGGATGCGGGATGGCAATGCAAAGAAAATCCACGGACAAGGCTCGATCGGTATTGTTTCCAGCAAGTTTGCCCTGGAAGGGCCACTGATTAAAGACAAAACCACCATTATGGTTTCGCTGCGGCGTACCTATCTGGATTTACTCACCCGGCCCATTTCGCTGCTGGCTTCAGATGGATCGGTTTCGGCAGGCTACAGCTTTCATGATGTGAATGCGAAAATCAGCCATACATTATCAAACAAAGACCGGCTGTTTCTGAGCTTTTACCTGGGCGATGACCTGGTAAGTGCCCGTTACAAGGAAAATTATGGCAACTCAAAATACCAGACCAAGACGCGGCTCATCTGGGGAAACCAACTGGCGGCTCTGCGCTGGAACCACGTTTTCACTGACAAACTTTTTGTCAACACCACCCTCAATTACACACGGTATCGGTTTCTGGTAGACATCAACAGCAAAAGCGATACAGAAGAATCTTACTTTGGATTCAATTCGGGCATTCGGGACTGGACCGGCCGGGTTGATTTTGAATATTATCCCAGTCCGCAACACAGCATCCGGTTTGGTGGGCAGGCAACCCATCATTTATTCAAACCGGGAATCACCGCCATTCGCTACAACGATACGCAAACCGAACGCACGGATACTTCGTTTGGCTCAACAAACATTCCGGCATTTGAAACCAGCGTGTACGCCGAAGATGACTGGGAGATTACCAAACACCTGAAACTCAATGCCGGTATTAACTGGTCACAGTTCTTTGTAGCAGGTGAGCACTTTCAATCGCTTCAACCCCGCGTGGCCGCCCGCTATCTACTACCCAGACAATACGCCATAAAAGCTTCGTATGTACAGATGCAGCAGTTTATGCACCTGCTCACCAATTCAGACGCCGGACTACCCACGGACTTGTGGGTTCCGGCAACCCCGATAGCCAAGCCTCAATTTTCAAGACAAGTAGCTCTGGGAATTGCCAAATCAACCACAGAAAACCAATACGAAATCAGTGTGGAAGGCTATTACAAACGCATGACCAATCTGATCGAATACAAGGAAGGCACTACGTTTCTGGGTGATACCCAGGACTGGCAAACCAAAATCGAAACCGGAGGCAAAGGCGAATCGTACGGAGCAGAAGTACTGCTGCAAAAGAAACAGGGCAAACTGAGCGGCTGGGTGGGATATACCCTGTCCTGGACCAACCGGCAGTTTGCTGAAATCAACAACGGGTTGATTTATCCGTATCGTTATGACCGCCGCCACGATGTGGGCATAGCCCTCACCTACCGCCCCAGTGAACGCCTTACCTTGTCGGCGAGCTGGATGTTTGGCACCGGCAATGCCATCACCCTAGCCACAGGACGATACGATGTTTATCAGGAATCACGCAACCCTTTCTGGGGTAGCTATAATACAGTGGAAGACTATAATGGACGTAACGGATTCCGTATGCGTAGCTTTCACAAACTGGATGTAGGCATAAGCTTCCATAAAAAGATGAAATGGGCCGAACGCACCTGGACACTCGGACTTTACAATGCCTATAACCGCCTGAATCCATTTTACTACTACTTTGATGAACGTTCCACTTATATCAATGGCACCTTCGTAAACGAACGCAAGCTCAAGCAGGTCAGTTTGTTTCCCATCATTCCATCGTTTAACTACAGCTTCAAATTCTAATGAAAATAGTATCTCCGAAAACTCAAAAACCTCTGCTCCTGCTAACGTTGACATTAGCTTTATGGAGCTGCACCCGGGATGTGGTAATCGACTTCCCGGAGCATAAAAGCAGGCTGGTAGTCAATGGAGTAATCACTCCCGACAGCATTGTATCCGTCCGCATTTCGCGGAGTGTATCGATTCTGGATACGAACAATAATCTGGTCATTTCTAACGCAACGGTAACTTTACAGGACGAAGGCATCACGTCTATCCCGCTGGTGTACAATCCTTCCACTAAGAAATACGAAGCTTCCGGCTACCAGCCGCTGGTAGGCCACACGTATCATCTGCTGGTCTCTGCACCGGGATTTGACGAAGCACGAGCCAGTTGCACCGTTCCCCCACCACTGGCCTTGACCAATGTTTCGGTCAGGGATTCGGCGCGACGTACCGAGGATGGCGTGGTTGTGAATCAGATCCGATATACACTCCCCGATCCCAGTGGTAAAAACTATTATTTTCTGGATGCTCAAAAAAAGCACAAACAAGTCATATTCAAGCAAATCGACAATAATCTGTTCAAATACGACACCGTCGAAGTATTCAGTTCGCTGTACTTGTTTACCGAGTATACTTCATACCAGAATACCTGGTCTACGGGAGCTGTTATTTTTAATGATGCACTGTTTGATGGAAAAAGGTATGATGGAACCGTAGAATATTCCGACTATTCCTACAATTCACTTCCGGATACAAGTCAGAAAGAACTGCGTTTGTACCTGCGCAACACCGATGCTTTTTATCATGAGTACCAGCGAAAACTCTACTGGCATATGAATAATAAACAAGGAGGACTATTTACTGGTGAGCCCGTTAATATGCCTACCAACGTGACCAACGGCTATGGCCTATTTGCTGCGTATACCCAAAGCGTTACGGAAATAACCTACTGAAGGAGAGGTTTCTCCAATTCAAACCCTACTACTTTTGTCCAGGTGTTGAAAACCCGCTGCTGTTGAGTTGCTCAAACAGTCGGCGGGTTTTCTCAAGCCCAACCTCTCCATTCAGGTCATAATACCAGAATTTTTCCAGCTCACCCTGGTGAATGTAATTGTTCTGCAAGTCGCCTTGTGTTTTGTACTCGGCAATTACCCAATCCGAGACAATCCGATACGAAAGCAGGTTCTGATGACCAAACGGAGCCGACCGGTCCAACTGATAAACAGGCGCATTTTTGCGAGCCCGGGTTTCGGGGTAGCCCGGCAATTCTTCAAACCGATACGCAACGTTCTTGTCCAGTTCGTACCCACCCAAAACAATCGGCTTTGAAGTGCCTTTGTACCGTTGCACCGCCCGCAAAGCGGCTAAGGTTGCTGTTTTGTGATGGCCATGTTGCGTCGAGTCGGGTAGTAGTGTCAGAATGAAGTCATACGTATTCTTAACCAGAATTGCATCCAGACGCTTTTCGATGTAGGCCATATCCCAGCGTTGACCCGAAATGTACGGCTTGGGATTTTTGGCGTAATAATCATCCACCTGATCAAAAAAGAAATAATTACGGATGCCCATGATGCGGCCGGCATTCATCAGTTCCTGCTTGCGGATAGCCGGCAAGTGGGCCCGCCCAATGACCGAATCAGTCAGGTTCAATCCGTAATACTGCGAACCCAGTTCGGAACCATTGAAGCCGCCCTGTCCATCCGTCAGCAGCGCCAGATCAACGGTCCCTTTCAGGTCGTGGGTAATTTTATAAATGGTCACCGGAAACGTAGTTTCATCGTCCGGATGAGCAGTGACAACCAGGACCTTAGGCGCAGCGTTTTTCTGACTCATGGCTAACACTGGCATGAGCATCAGCACAAAAAGCAGTAGATGGTTCTTCATATTCGTCTGGGTTAGAAGCAGAGGCCGGATTTCAGAGGCAGAGGTTTTCGTTTTTACGAAGATACTATTTTTTCGATGGACAAAACATTTATAATTATTTTAAGTTTTGGTTGTATAAAACCCAAACGTCTATGATGAATCGAATCCTTACATTTTTATTAGGTATGGTATTGCTTGGTCCGATAGGACAGGCACAAGACAGCACCGCCGTCGAAAATTTTGATGAGTATGGCGATGCCGATAGCAAACCGGCCAAAACCTATTGCACCCAGAAAGTACTGTATCTCTCTCCCACCCGATTGATTTCCATTGGTTACGAAGCGCAGTTGCCATTTGCACTTGAGTCGCAGCATAACATATTGAGAATTGGTCCTTTCAACACGCAGGCAACTACTCGCGGCCTGCGGCTGGCCTTTAATACGCCCCTCATATCCCGGTCTAATCTTATTGTAAATCTGGGGCTTTCGTACTGGAACAGCAGCTATAACTTTCGATCCGAAGGCCAGGGTGTCTATGGAGGTCTGAACAAAGGATTACGAACTACCGGCGTAAATGCAACCATTTTCAAGCCCTTTGACAACAAACACTACCTGATTGCACAGGTCAATGCCGACCTGAATGGCGACTACCAGGGTCAGGCAGACATCAGTGGGCAGAATATGACCTATAGTGCTACGGTCATTTATGGATGGAAAAAGAACGATAATCTGATGTGGGGCCTTGGGGCGTCCCGTACCTACCGGGCAGGAGCGTTGCTTTATGTGCCGGTGCTGTTTTACAACCGCACTTTTAATCCCAAATGGGGAGTAGAAATTTTGTTACCGGCCCGTGCCCATCTGCGGCGCAATTTTGGAACTACGTCCATGCTCTTGCTCGGCTACGAGCTGGAAGGGAATGCGTACTACCTCAGCCAAAGTGATTTGTATCTGAGGCGCGGTGAACTGAAGCCCCGGATTACCTATGAACGGCAACTGAAAAACTATCTCTGGCTATCGGTACAAGCCGGACTACGCTACAACTGGCGGTTTACTATCTATCAGGAGCAAAATCCCCAAGGAAGCAACGAAGCACCCGTCATCAGCAACCAGTTAGACAATCCGTTGTATTTTAACATCGGCCTGAACCTGGTGAGTCCTTAAGAAACTACCTCTTCCCGTCCTGAAAGCTCTCAGGACGGGAAGGGGCTTTTTTTTTCTTGAAGGATACTATTTTTCTCCTTCTTAATTTTGGGAGAAGGGTCGGAATCAGACCCCTTAACTTTTCTTCACTTGTCGCTTCCATACATCGGTTCGTCCAAACAGCGAAACACCGATATACCCACGCACTTCCAGCGTATTCTCATCCACCAGTTTCATGTTGCAACTATAGTCGCTACCATTTTTGGGGTCATAGATATTCCCGTCTTCCCAGGTATTATCGCCTTTGTAGACAAAGTCACGCAGGTTTTCTAATCCCTTCAATGGACGAGTCCGCTGGCCTGCTTCGGGATTGTTAATGTCCGTCCGGGGCGTACCGTCTTCGTTGTTAGGTACTTTCAGCCACACAATTTTGCCATAGTATTTTTCCCCTTTTTTGTAAATCTGGATCAGCCCGGTGCCTTCGCCGTTTTTCCACACGCCCAGAATGGCGTCAGCTCCGGTTTTAGGACCGTCGGCGTACAAAACAGTGCTTATACATGCAAAAAGGAGAACAAACAGTTGAAATCTCAGTGCCGGTTTCATACAACAGTGGGGTTTGGAGTGAATCTACGGATAGTAACTCAAAACCCGCCAAAAAGTTTTCAACCCGGCCTATAGGTTTCCGAATTTTCAGAGATAGAAGTTTTTTGCTTTTCCAAATATACTATTTTTCCGAAGCAAAGATCAAGAAGTGAAACAACGTGCCAATTAATAAGTATATAAACCTCATTACCTGATAGTTACTATTCATATAAATCTACTTAGAAAATAATTTTAACATTAACCATATTTATTGTAATATTTTTTACAATAAATTCAGATATTTAGTCCCAGATTCCTTTCCTACAGTTTTCACAACTCTCATTGTACATGAAAATTTCGTATTTGTTTTCGTTCCTGCTGCTGGGACTTCTGGTTAGCTGTACCTCCAAAACGGAGAAAACAGCCACAAGCAGCGATTCTACCACCACCATCAGCATCATTCCGCAGCCGGTTCAGGTGCAACCCGGTTCGGGAAGCTTTGTCATCACCAACGACACCAAAATTCTGGTGGATGCGGGAAATGAAGAGCTCAAAAAAATAGCCCAGACCCTGGCCGATCAACTCAAAAAAGCAGGAAACCTGACCGTCAGTGTAGCGGAAGCCGATGAAGCCACGGAAAATGGTATCTTTTTCACCCTCAAAACCCCCATTGATTCGTTGGGCAACGAAGGCTATGCATTGTCTGTAACCGACAAAGGCATAACCGTAAAAGCCAACAAGGCCAACGGCATTTATTACGGATACCAGACCATCCGTCAGCTGTTGCCCGTCGCCATTGAAAGCGCAACGGTCGCTGCCAACACAACCTGGAGTATTCCGGTTGTTGAAATCACCGACAAACCCCGCTTTGCGTGGCGCGGCTTGCATTTGGATGTGGCACGCCATTTCATGCCCAAAGAATTTGTGAAGAAATACATCGACCTGATGGCCTTCCACAAACTCAATACCTTCCACTGGCACCTAACCGAAGACCAAGGCTGGCGCATCGAAATCAAGAAATACCCTAAACTGACCGAAATCGGTGGTTTCCGCAAAGAAACACTCATCGGGCATGCCGGTGAAAAAGTAGAACGGTTTGATGGCAAACGCTACGGCGGATTTTACACCCAGGACGACATCAAAGAAGTGGTTGCCTATGCCAAAGAACGCTACATTACCGTGGTTCCCGAAATCGAAATGCCCGGCCATGCCCAGGCTGCCATTGCCGCCTATCCTGAGTTGGGCGTTACGGGCAAGCCGGTAGAAGTAGCCACCAAGTGGGGCGTTTTCCCGGATATTTTCAATGCCGAAGACAAAACGTTTACCTTCCTGGAAGATGTATTGACGGAAGTAATCACCTTGTTTCCAGGCGAATACGTACACGTAGGTGGCGACGAAGCCATCAAAGACTACTGGAAAACCTCGCCTCAGATCCAGAAAAAGATCAAAGACCTGAAGTTGAAGGACGAGCACGAACTGCAAAGCTATTTTATCCAGCGCATTGAAAAATTCCTGAATGCAAAAGGCAAAAAGCTGATTGGCTGGGATGAAATTCTGGAAGGCGGCATTGCTCCGAATGCCACCATCATGAGCTGGCGTGGTACCGAAGGCGGTATTGCGGCGGCCAAAGCCAAGCACTACGCCATCATGACGCCCGGCGAATTTGTGTACCTGGATCACTACCAGGGCCCTGAAAAGTCGGAACCACTGGCGATTGGCGGCTTCCTTCCGCTGACCAAAGTGTATTCGTACGAGCCCGTCCCTGCCGAACTTTCGGCGGAAGAGGCCAAGTACATTATGGGTGCCCAGGCCAACGTATGGACCGAATACATGAAAACGCCCGAACATGTGGAATACATGGTATTCCCGCGGGCCAGTGCATTGGCCGAGGTGGTGTGGTCGCCCAAGGCAGTGAAGAACTGGGACAATTTTGCCAAACGCATTCCCAACCAACTGGAGCGTTACAAGCTGCTGAATGTCAATTACTCTAAAAGCCCGTTTGACGGAAAGTAAACTAGTATCTTTCCAAACGACAAAACCCTGTTGGTATATGCCAACAGGGTTTTGTGTTCTTGGAAGGGCAATATACTTCATGATCATTTTACTAACTACCGATTTTGATATCAAATCTACCATCAGTGATCTTAATTGTATCCGAACCAGTGGCTTTAAGCGTAAACATAAATGTGCCGGAAAAAATGGCATTTTCCCTGTCTATACGCGTTAAATTTATATTTCCCCAACAATAAACTCCGGAATCCCGACTAATAAAGTATCGATCTTTTGGATCGTTATAAGTAAACACAATTGCTTGTGTCTGTTGATTACGCCCCACTTCTGGAAGATAGACCCGTAAACCAGATCCTTTCAAAACCGTATCGATTGACAATCCGATTCTTTCTTCAATATCTGTATCTTTATTGTATTGATAAGCACTGACTATAAACCTACCTTGATTATCCGGATAATAACTCGCATTTAAATTCGGACGAAAAAGTGAAGATTTGCCTTTAGGAATCCACACTTTTCCATTTAAAAGGCAGCCAAACGTATTGGCTCCAACCTGCGTTGCTTCTGGTAATTTGGGGGCCGCTTCTTTCGGCTTTACCCATTCGCATTGAGTAAAGACCAGAAGCCAAATAATCAATCGAAAGCGTTTCATCGTTGTTAAATTATTTGTATTAAATAATCTGCCGATAATACCCCCGTAAACGTTTCAGTTCCTCTACTGTGTTGCAATGCCGGAACAGGTTGTGCAATTCGATAGATTTATATTTTTGCACGTCTGCAAACGAGAGAAATGCCACCTCAGCCAGCACCTGCTCCTCAAGTTCCGGGTCGTGACCTTTTTGCAATTTTCCGGATATTATTTTAACCTCAAAAAATAACTCTACCGCATGCAACGAATTGCCGATAAACTCATTGACAAACAGCATCTCTCCCACTTCGATTTCCAGTCCGGTTTCTTCCCTGAATTCGCGTTTCAACGTTTCCGGTGCCGACTCGCCAAAGTGCATACCCCCGCCCGGCGGACACCACAAATCGCCGCCTTTGGTCACATTTTTCAGATTCACTAACAATAGCTTATCCTCCTGAATGCAAATGCCACACACCCGCACCCGCAACTGGTTTCCAAAGACACGTAACACTTCTTCTGACTGCATAAAATGACAAGGATTTACTGGGTTTCAATTGCCTATCCCACAAAAAAATCCTATCTTTACCCAACCAATAGTAGGATTTGAAAAGATAAAACCTTCGGGTTCATTTTTAATTCCGCACGCCCAACTTCGAATTTCAGCATCCAGATATGTCCGTTACCACTTCGTTAGCAGAGGCTTTGATCAAAAAATTTCCCCATACACCCACCCAGGGTCAGGCGGAATTGTTTGAAATGCTTGACGAATTTATTGCTGACAAAGAAGTCCTGCTTCCTGTTTTTCTACTACGTGGCTATGCAGGTACCGGTAAAACGACCATCCTGAGTACGCTGGTAAAAGTAATTAAAAAAACGGGTTACAAAACCATACTCATGGCCCCTACCGGTCGGGCGGCCAAGGTAATGGCGCAATACTCGGGTAAAAAAGCGTGGACCATCCACAAAAAAATATTCTGGCAGAAAGCCGACGCCTATTCGGGCAACATGGTGTTTGAGCGGCAGCCAAATTACTACACCAACACCTTGTTCATTGTCGACGAAGCCTCCATGATCGATGACGAGGCCGATTTTGGTGGAAGAGGTTTACTCTCTGAGTTGATCGACTACGTTTTTGAACACCCCACCAACAAGCTCCTGCTTGTGGGGGATGCCGCCCAGCTGCCACCTGTCGGCAAAATCCTGAGTCCGGCGCTGGACAGCAGCTACCTAAGCCGTACGTTTGACATCAGCGTACGCGAAAAAGAACTCACCGAAGTTACCCGGCAAGGCGAGCATTCGGGCATTCTGTACAATGCGACACAAATCCGAAACAACCTGATTCGGGAAAAGATAGACATTGAACTACAAACGCGTACCTTCAAAGATTGCTACAAGATGACCGGCGACCGGCTTGAGGATGGCTTGCGTTATGCGTATAGCAAGTTTGGTCGCGAAAACACCATTATCGTCACCCGGTCCAACAAGGCAGCCGTTCAGTACAACCAGTACATTCGCCGCCAGATCAATGCCTCGGAAAGTGAGATTGATGCCGGAGACCTGCTGATGGTGGTGCGCAACAATTATGTGGTGTTGGGTGAAGACGCTCCGGCGGGATTCATTGCGAATGGCGACTTTGTGGAAATCCAGAAAGTCAGAAGCTTTGAAGAGATGCACGGATTCCGGTTTGCCAACCTGATGCTGCGCCTGACCGATTATCCCGAATACCCCGAGTTTGAAGCAAAAATACTGTTGGACACCTTGCATACAGCCGCTGCCAGTTTGAGTTCAGAAGATAACAAAAAACTGTATGACAGCGTATTGCAGGATTACATACACATTCCGCGCAAAACCGAACGCATCGAAGCCATTCGCAAAGACCCGTACCTGAATGCCTTGCAGGTTAAGTTTGCCTATGCCCTTACCTGTCACAAGTCACAGGGAGGTCAGTGGGCGGCAGTATTTGTGGACCAGGGCTACCTGACCGAAGAAAATCTCAATACTGATTTCCTGCGCTGGCTATACACAGCCATTACGCGGGCCACGGATGAAGTATATTTTATGAATTTTCATACAAAGTTCTTTCCTGGTTGATTTGGAAGGAATTACTAACATTATGGAACGTAAATTGCAATAGATTTTGAGTAATTACTAGTCGTTGACAATCATGCAAAAAGTAAATACTATACTTTCGCTCCGATCATTGGTTTTGACACTGCTGGGTGTGTTGCTGCTTACATTCTCGGCAGAGGCGCAGAAGAGCAAGCCAAAACCCAAGCCAAAGGGCAAAGTCGCCTACCGGGGGAAAACTTCTTCCAAATACCGATCCAAGACAGCGTATAAAAAACCGGTACGGACGACACATACCGTAAGTTCGATCATGGTTTCCAATCCGACGGTGGTGCGCAGTCAGGCGGCATTTTCGTTTACCAACCGCTGGCACGACTTCGGCGATGTGGTACAGGGCGAAAAAGTAGTTCATACGTTTACTTTCAAAAATACGGGCAAAGATCCGTTGATTATCAATGCGGTACAACCTACCTGTGGCTGTACCGTCACCGAATGGACACGCACACCTATTCCTCCGGGCCAGAACGGGGAGATCACGGTTACCTTTGACAGCAAGGCAGCGCTGAACCAGCAAAACAAGACGGTGACGGTCGTTTCCAATGCATCCACAGGCAACGAGCGGCTGTACTTGCGCGGCAACGTTTTGCCCAAACGCTAACCGTCTGCAAAGTTGTTGCCTCGGGCAGCATTCTACTCTGTACCTTTCGTAAAAATAGTATCCGGAAACTGACCAAAACCCGGATACTCCAGTCATTCGCTACAACCTTACTTTTAACGATGTTTATGCAGCGTACCCAGTACAGTGTAGTCTGTCTGTTGGCAGGCCTTTTTATCCTTTTGTCTTCCTTTTCGTCGCACTCTACCAAACAACCGCCCAAACCGGCATTCAATGTCATTGCCTATTATGCCGGCAACAAACAGGACATTGACCAGTATCCGATTGAAAAGCTCACGCATATCATTTTCAGCTTCCTGCATCTGAAAGGCAACAAGATGGCTGTTGACAAAACCGAAGACAGCCTTACCATCAAGCACCTGGTTGCTTTGAAAAAACGCAATCCCAATTTAAAAATACAACTCTCGTTGGGTGGCTGGGGAGGTTGCGAGCCGTGTTCGCAGGTATTCTCAACCGCTGCCGCCCGGAAGGAATTTGCCGAATCGGTCAAAGCTTTGTCGGTTTATTTCAAAACGGACGGCATCGACCTGGACTGGGAATATCCGGCCATTGAAGGGGTGCCGGGTCATCAGTTTCTGCCGGAAGACAAGCCCAACTTTACCGCGCTGGTACAGGAACTTCGCCAGGCGTTGGGCAACAACTACGAAATCAGCTTTGCGGCGGGCGGATTCACCAAATTTCTGGAGGAATCCATTGAGTGGACCAAAGTGATGCCACTGGTAGACCGCGTCAACCTGATGACGTATGACCTGACCAACGGCTACAGTACTGTGACAGGCCACCATACTCCTTTGTATTCGACACCGTTGCAGCTGGAGTCAACCGACCATGCCGTCCGCTTCCTGGATTCGCTGGGCATTCCGAAAAACAAGCTGGTGATCGGAGCGGCCTTTTATGGTCGTATTTTCGAAAACGTAGCTCCGGCCAATAACGGTCTCAACCAGGCCACGAAATTCAAGCAGGGCGTGGATTACAAGAATCTCACAACGTATCTGGCAGGCAAGAACTTCCGTCCGTACTGGGACTCGTCGGCGCAAGCGCCTTATATGTACGATGCCACCAACCGGTTGTTTTTCACGTATGACGATCCGGCTTCCATTCGTCTGAAAACGCAGTATGCCCTGAAAAACAAACTCAACGGCATCATGTTCTGGGAACTGAACAACGACAAACCCAAGCGAGGCCTGCTCGATACCATTGATGAAACGGTCAAGAAGTCGTCCGGCAAGTAAGCTGGTGCAGGATGCCGGGTTTTACAATCACACGAGATACTATTTTCCGGCATCCTGTTACCTTAGTTGCTATTGGCAACCGCCCAGGCCAGCAATACCCATCCTACTATCATCAGTACTCCACCAATGGGCGTGATGGCACCCAACCAACGGATGCCCGACAAACACAGAATGTACAGCGACCCCGAAAAAATGAGCGTGCCGCCGATGAACGAATAGCCCGCGTAGGTTAGCAACCGGCTTTCGATGCGATAGGCCAGCAAACCTGAAATCAGCAACGCAAAGGCATGGTAAAACTGGTATTTGACGGCTGTTTCGTAGGTATCCAGGCGTTGGGAAGCCTCCAGCATCGGGCGCAGTGCGTGTGCACCAAACGCACCCAGACCTACGCCTATCGCACCTAAAACCGCACCACTGATCAAAAGAATTTTTTGCATATATGTAAGGGTTACCTGTATTTTTTTTGTGTATAAAGTAAAAAATTAAACAAAACGTGACGCGACTTGCGTGTGCTACAAATAACGTTCAAAAATAGTAGCTTTAAAAATAGCAAAACCTGCTCATCCCACGTTTTTTACGCTTGCCGGGAAAGTAACTACAGATAGCCTATGAATAAGTGTATCTTTTTAGACCGAGATGGTGTACTCAATGAAGAAATCGGAACGTATGTTTACCATCCTGAGGACATCATAATTCCCAAAGGGATGCCAGAAGCGTTGCAAAACCTCAAGAAAGCGGGTTATCTGCTGGTGGTGGTGACCAACCAGGCGGGCATTGCGATGGGCAAATACACGCGTACACAGGTATGGGAATGCCACGCCAAAATTCAGGAAGCTTGCGGCAATGTATTGGACGCCTTGTATTACTGTCCCTACCATCCGGCCCACAATACTGCTTCGTTGGCTCGCAAACCCGACTCGCTGATGATTGAAAAGGCCATTGCCAAATTCAATATTGACCGCAGCCAGTCCTGGATGATCGGGGATCGGCAGCGCGACATTGAAGCCGGAAACAAACAACAGATACGGGGAATCTTCATTGCCGCACACGAAACCGCACCGGACACCGCGGTTTATACAGCACAAAACTTATGGGAAGCGGCCGAGTATATCCTCAATGAACCCTAACTAGGTAAGGCTGGCAAAAGCAGAAGGGACACCCGACCGCATGCACTGGTAGGCATGTCACCGGGTGTCCCTGTCGGTATAAAAATAGTATCTCAGAAAAAGCAAAAACTTCAGGTTTGTTCAAAACCTTGCGTAATGACGGCATCCAAGAAAAAAGGGCAATTAGTTATTGCCCTTATCTGCTTGTTTGACACTTGCGTGTATTTTTTCTACACCTGTAGTTGCCTTTGAATACGTAGGGCAAGTGTATTTTTTGGCACAGGCAGAAAGGCTGGCAACAGCCACCAGTCCGATAAGTAATACCTTTTTCATGGAATAAAAGCGTTTTGTCTTTTTGGTTAATTCAAAGTAAGTGTTTTTTTCTGACTTTAGGGAATAACTCCCTGATTTCTTTTACTTTAACGACTGTTTCAATGTAATATTTTATTGGTTTCTATGACTTTGTAAATCAAGTACATCTATTTGTAACCTAATATTTTCAACATTGAGTCGCTGGTTTGCTCCGGTGCAAATAATTTGGAGTGTATTTCACCGTTTTCGTCCCGGTCAATGATTACATGCTTAGGTGCTGGGATTAAGCAGTGTTGAATACCGCCATAGCCTCCCAACGACTCCTGATACGCCCCTGTATGGAAAAATCCCAGGTACAATTCTTCGTCCGGTTCAATCTGAGGTAAGAATACCTCTGAAATATGTGCTTCCGAATTGTAATAATCAAGGCTGTCGCAAGTCAGTCCACCCAAATTCACCTTGTGGTACGGATTGTCCCAGTTGTTGATGGCAAGCATGATAAACTTCTGGTTCATGCCCCACGAATCCGGCAGCTGGGTAATGAACGAACCGTCGATCATGTACCACAACTCTTTATCATTCTGCAATTTCTGGTCCAGCACCGAATAGATGACAGCACCGCTTTCGCCAACGGTAAAGCTGCCAAACTCGGTAAAGATATTAGGCACCGGCACGTTGGTCTTTTCGCAGATCCATTGAATGTTCTCAATCACCTGCTCGGCCATGTACTCATAATCGTATTCAAACTGTAGCGATGTCTGGATCGGAAATCCGCCACCGATGTCGATGGTATCCAGTTCGGGACAGATTTTCTTCAATTCACAGTATTTGTATACAAACCGGCTCAACTCGCTCCAGTAATACGCCGTGTCTTTGACCCCGGTATTGATGAAGAAATGAAGCATCTTCAATGTATACTTCGGATTGTCCTGAATGCGTGTTTTGTAAAACTCAGTGATGTCGTTGTATCGAATGCCCAGACGTGACGTATAAAACTCAAAGTTGGGTTCCTCATCAGCAGCCACCCGAATCCCAAGCTGCATGGGTACATTGACTGCGCTGTCATACACGTCCAGTTCTTTCAGGTTATCCAGAACGGGAATACAGTTGACAAAACCATCGTTGACCAGCTCGCTGATGTACTGCGTGTACAGGGGGCGTTTGTAGCCATTGCAGATAATGTACCGGTTCTTGTCCAGCGAACCGTTCTTTTCCAACGCCCGCACGATCGGAATGTCGTATGCCGACGAGGTCTCGATATGGATGTCATTCTTCAACGCCTCCTCCAGTACAAACTGGAAATGCGACGACTTGGTACAATAACAATACGTATAGTTGCCCTCGTAATTGAATTTCTTGATGGCCGCATTGAAGATTTCTTTGGCATACTGAATATGTTCGCTGATCTTGGGTAAGTAGGTCAGTTTCAGCGGGGTCCCGTATTCATGGATGATATCCATCAGCGGTACACCATTAAACAGCAGCTCATTTTTCTTGACTTTTAATTCTTCCGGAAATTCAAACGTCTGCTCCACCAGATCAATGTAACTCTTCATTGGCGGGACTTTCATCTTTGGCGCAGGCTTTTTCTTCGCACGTATGGCGGCTGTGTTCATCGGCAGTTAGGAGTTGTAAATGACGCTTAAATTAAAATTATGAGAAGATGTTGAGGATTGGCAGTTCACTCAAAAGTTGTGTTCAGATTTGACGTTCAATCAAAGCTTTGCTGTCCATTTTTCCACAAGTCAGGTTGCGATGAATAGTCATAACGAACGATTGCAAATATAGTAAAAAATGATACGATGCAACCGCCAAATTAGTTCCGGTAATTTTAATATTTTTGCGCAAACGATTGACATTCCAAGGCTGTCCTCCACAATTCCCACCCGAACCTGCCGCTTCCAATTCACACCCGACAGAAGGCATTACTTTTGTTAGAATGAAACCGGTAACAACAAATCTTGGCCATTCAACAACACAACTATGCCGTTTTTGGGTACAATTGTCAAAAAACTAATCGAATTGGGCGATACTTTTTCTGCGGAAGCATCTGCCACCGAAGCACAGGAAAAAGTATTGCACAACCTGCTTGAGAAAGCGAAAGAAACAGAGTTTGGCAAACATTATGGCTTTGCGGAGATACTGGAAAGTCCGGATCCGAGCCAGGCATTTGCCGAAGCAGTACCGTTTCACAATTACGATAAGATGAACCGCGACTGGTGGCACCGCGTGCTGTCCGGAGAAGAAAATATTGCCTGGCCGGGCCGTCCGCATTACTTCGCCCTCAGTTCGGGCACCACCAGCCACAGCAAGCATATTCCGGTTACGGATGACATGCTGGCATCCATCCGCAATTCGGGCATCAAGCAGATCCTGAGCTTGTCAGGCTTTGACTTGCCGGCTTCTTTTTTTGAAAAGCAGATCATGATGCTCGGCTCCAGTACGCAACTGAAAGAAAAAGAAGACCATAAGGAAGGAGAAATCAGTGGCATTAGTGCCAGCAACATACCGTTCTGGTTCAAAAGCTTTTACAAGCCTGGCCTCGAAATCGCCAGCATTGACGATTGGGACACGCGTATCGAACAGATCGCCGAGTATGCCCGGGATTGGGACATTGGCAGCCTTTCGGGCATTCCGGCCTGGATCGAGCTGATGCTGAAACGGGTGATCGAATACCATCGGGTGGAGACTATACATGACATTTGGCCCAATCTGGCGGTTTATGCGTCGGGAGGGGTGGCCCTCGGCCCTTACAAGAGCAGTCTCGACAAGCTGTTTGCCAAGCCAGTCATTTATGTAGATACCTATCTGGCTTCAGAGGGCTTTCTGGCATTCCAGAGCCGACCCGACGCGGAAGGCATGAAGCTGGTGCTCGACAATGGCGTGTATTTCGAGTTTGTGCCGTTTAACGAATCGATTATCGAAGAAGATGGCGGTATTGCCCCATCGGCCAAAGCCCTAACCATTGCGGAAGTGGAAGAAGGCGTGGATTATGTACTTCTGATTTCAACCGTAACAGGTGCCTGGCGGTACATGATCGGCGACACGGTCCGGTTTACGGACAAGGAACGCTCCGAAATCATCATCAGCGGCCGCACCAAATTTTTCCTCAACGGCGTCGGCTGCCAGCTTTCCGTCAATCAGATGGAACAGGGCATTCAGGATCTGAACCAGCATTTTTCGGTAGGGATCACCGAATTTACGGTGGCAGAAATACGCAAGGGAGAAGATTTTGTTCACCAGTGGTACGTGGGGGTAGCTGATCCGGCAGTGGCACCTGCCTACGAAACGGTAGCCCAGCGACTGGACCAGACCCTGTGCGACATCAACAAAAACTACGCGGTTGCCCGCAGCCGGGCCTTAAAAGACGTACGCGTGACGGTCATTCCCACCCAACTGTTCCATGACTGGAATGCCTCCCGCAAAAAGCTGGGCGGCCAGGTTAAAATGGCCCGGGTAATGAAAGAAAATGAATTCAGCGAATGGGAAGCGTTTGTCACTTCTCACTTGAATGAATCGGCCAGTGCCATCACTTCATCCGGGGAGAGGTAAAGGCGCCGGATCTTGCGCTTGTAGGATTCGGATAGGTCAGCATGATCCAAGATAAAATTTTTGGTTGCCAGAATATATGGCAGCAAGCCTCTTTCCACGGCAAAGGTGTCGGCTACGCGTTCGGCTTTCCGGATGTATCGTTTGGACAACGCATAGCCGGCCCCAAAGCGGGCCATTCCCCTGCGGCCCCGTGCCGAGTAATCCATGATATGCCCCAGCTCATGTCCGATCCAACCAATGAGTACCTCCTTGGGTAGAGACTCAATCCTGGTGTGGGTTTGGCTCAGGTGAAAATACCGGCTGATCCGGATCACGTACTGCCGGCGGTCTTTTTTCCAGAGTACACTTCGTGCCCTGGGTTGCGCCTGCATAATGGACGTGCGGATACTCTCCGAAAAAACAAACTCAATTTCAGTATCCTTCAACTCGGGATAATAGGAAAGTGCCAGCAGGATTTCCTCTTTCAGCTCAGTCGGAATTATTTTCTTGTGCGCATACAAGTCCAAATCAGACGGATTGCTAGCATCACTGGCGTGGTTCACGACAAAGGAACCCATCAGAAAAAAGGCGGCAGTGCTGTTGATCATGGGTAACGGATTTGGATTTAAATTGCTCAATGGGTAACGTAGGGACCTAAGGCTATGTCCCCTTAAAATCTGACTTACAACCATTTTAACCGGGGCTTGCCAGAACTAACTGTTTCCGGACAAAACTCAGGAGGTTACTTTGCTACAGCTAAAAATTTCAATTCAAAATAAAATTGCAATCTTTGCAGCTTCAATCGCGCATTTACCAAATACTATCTTTATAAAGTTAAAAACCTGCCGTCTGTTCTTTACCTGCCAGCCAGATAAGCGAACGGGAAGAGCGACCAACGAACGATTGCCGTTATGACCATTGAACAAACCCTACAAACACAGATCAGCCAGGCTCTTGCCGAGCTGTATTCCATTCAGATACCAGCCCAGGAAATAACGTTACAAGCCACCCGCAAAGATTTCGAAGGCTCCCATACGTTTGTTACGTTTCCTATAGCCAAACAGTTGCGTAAAAATCCGGCCGAAGTCGGGCAACAGATCGGCGAATACCTGGTTGCCGCTCAAGGGGCCGTCAACCGGTACAATGCGGTGCAGGGATTTCTGAATCTGGTACTGGCCGATGCCGTCTGGGTAAATCTGTTCCAGCAGATCGCCGCCAATGATGCGTATGGGTTCCAGCCTGCCAACGGACAAAAAGTAATGGTTGAATACTCGTCACCCAATACCAACAAGCCGCTGCACCTGGGGCATTTGCGGAACAACTTTCTGGGCTATGCCGTGGCGGAAATCCTGAAAGCCAACGGGTATGAGGTCATGAAAACCAACATCGTCAACGACCGGGGCATTCATATCTGCAAATCCATGCTGGCCTACCAGAAGTTTGGCAATGGCGAAACACCCGAAACTGCCGGCGAAAAGGGCGACCATCTGGTAGGAAAATACTACGTTGAGTTTGACAAGCACTACAAAGCAGAAGTTCAGCAACTCAAAGCCAATGGCCTCAGCGAGGAAGAAGCAGAAAAACAAGCCCCTCTCCTGCTGGAAGCCCAGCAAATGCTGGTGAAATGGGAACAAGGTGACGCCGAAACAGTGGCACTCTGGAAGAAAATGAACGGCTGGGTGTACGAAGGGTTTGACGTCACCTACAAGCGCATGGGGGTTAACTTCGACAAGTTTTACTACGAATCCAACACCTATCTGCTGGGCAAAGAAATCGTGCAGGAAGGCCTGGACAAAGGTGTATTCTTCAAAAAAGAAAACGGCTCGGTATGGATTGATCTCACCGACGTGGGCCTGGACGAAAAGCTGCTGCTACGCGGCGATGGCACTTCGGTATACATTACGCAGGATCTGGGACTGGCCGATCTGAAAAGCCACGATTTCCCGATGGATAAATCGGTGTATGTGGTGGGCAACGAACAAGATTACCACTTCAAAGTGCTGTTTTCGATCCTCAAAAAGCTGGGTCGACCGTATGCTGACGGCCTGCACCACCTTTCGTACGGCATGGTTGATCTGCCCTCCGGTCGGATGAAATCGCGTGAAGGCACGGTAGTAGATGCCGATGACCTGATGGAAGAGATGGTAACCACTGCGCAGGAACGTTCCATGGAATTGAGTAAAGTGGCTGAATTTCCGGAAGAAGAACAGAAACAACTGTTTGAAATGCTTGGGCTGGGAGCTTTGAAATATTTCCTGCTCAAAGTAGACCCTGTGAAAAGAATGCTATTCAACCCGGAAGAATCCATTGACTTACAAGGGAATACAGCAACATTTATCCAGTTTAACCATGCCCGTATTGCTTCTATTTTAAGAAAAGCAAAAGAACTAAATGTTATACCTACCCCAAAGACAGACTCATTACATGAAACTGAACTAAATTTAATCAAATTGCTGGGAGAATTCCCTGTTAAAATCAAAGAAGCTTCTGACTATTATTCGCCATCTCTCATAGCTAATTTTGTATATGAAGTAGCAAAAGAATATAGCCGCTTCTTTACGGAGTGTTCCATATTCCAGGCAGAGACACCTGAAAAAATGAGTTTCCGGGTAGCGTTGTCTGCTGAAACGGGCAAGGTGATCAAGAAAGGTATGAAGTTGTTGGGCATAACCGTTCCGGAGCGGATGTAACGATACGCAGCCTTATTAGACTGAAAGTCAGGTTCGATCGATAAAACGAATCTGACTTTTGTTTTAAAATAATATCTTTTCCAGAATAAAAACCTCCCCTATTCATCGCAGTCGTGTCAAACGTGAAAAATCTTGCCGCTGGTCTGGGTTTTGCTGCCTTGTGGGCGTCAGCGTCGGCAGCGACCAAGTTTGGGGTACAGTCCGTTCACCCATTGCTGCTAACCAATGTGCGCTTTTTGCTGGCCGGACTATTCATGCTGACTTTGGCATATGGCTGGCAGAAAAATCGGTTGCCCACCCGGCAAGAATGGAAACAGTTGGCTATCTACGGATTGTTGAATGCAGCCATCTACCTCGGTTGCTTTTCGTGGGCCATGCGGTACGCATCGGCAGGTATAGGCAGCCTGTCTACGGCCACCAGCCCCCTGATGATCAGTATTTTATCTGCGGTCTGGTTGCGACGGCCCGTTCGCTGGCAGGAAGCGGCAGGCTTGGTATTGGGAATGGCCGGCGTGGGTTGTGCCGTATATCCCTTGCTGCACGACAGCCACACCACCTGGCAAGGCATTGTGATTCTGGCCGTCAGCATGCTTTCGTATTCCATTGGAACCATTTATTACTCCAGTCGTCGCTGGAATCTGGCGCTGCTGGCCATCAATGGCTGGCAGGTATTGCTGGGTGGAGTGTGGCTGCTGCCGGCAACTGTCCTGGTCACCGACTGGCCGGCCAATCAGTATGATGCAGCTTTCTGGGGATCCGTAGGTTGGCTGGTATTTTTCGTATCGATTGCAGCCGTTCAGTTATGGCTGTATCTGTTGCGCATTGATCCGGTCAAGGCCTCGCTGTGGCTCTTCCTCTGTCCTATTTTCGGATTTGTATATGCAGCCTGGCTGTTGCACGAACCCATCACTCTCTATACTTTTGTCGGAACCGCATTGGTGATTACAGGACTGGCATTGGGCTGGAAACAGAAAGCACCTGCCAAATGATTGACTGAAAGGCAGGAGCTTTTACTTCAAAAAAGATACTATTTTGCTGTCCTTCCTTGTGTTCCAGCTACAAAAGGCATAATTTAATCACGGTATTAAGCAAAACTTCATCCGTTTCTCAAACTTATTCGTACATAAATCAGTTATACTCTTACCAAATCCTAAATCACTGACACACAATGAAAGCACTTATCCTTCTGGTCACAATTGTGACGCTATCCTCCTGTTTTATGTTTACTGAGCAAAAGTCACGCCCCGAATCGGCAACACCCGCAACCAAATCGTTTTACGATTTCAAAATGAAAACGATTGATGGCAAAGAAATTGATTTCAAGCAATTCAAAGGCAAAAAAGTATTGCTAGTAAACACGGCTTCAAAATGCGGTTATACCAAACAGTACGCGGCTCTGGAACAACTGCACGAAAAATACGGCGACAAAGTGGTGATCCTGGGCTTTCCAGCCAACAACTTCGGTGGTCAGGAACCCGGCTCCAACGGTGAAATCCAGGAATTCTGCAAAAAGAATTACGGCGTAAAATTCCAGATGTTCGAAAAAATCTCGGTTACGGGCGACGACCAGCATCCTCTGTACCAGTGGCTTAGCAAAAAAGATCTTAACGGCTGGAACGACGCTGCTCCCAGCTGGAATTTCTGCAAATACCTGGTCAATGAAAAAGGCGAACTGGTGAAATTCTATCCTTCCAAGGTGGAGCCGATGGATCAGGATCTGCTTTCGGCTATTGGCGTCTGAAAAATAGTATCCATCAAAATGCAAAAACCTCCGCTCACGGGAGGTTTTTTTATACGCGGCAACGAAGCTTCTGGTATAGTGTCAGACCTTTTTCTTTCAGCCAGCCACAGTCTTTCCGGGTCAGGGCTTCAAACACGAAAAGGACCAGCAATGACAGGTAAACAATGCACAGGCAGGTGTATTCCATAACCGGAACCACAACGCCCCAAATCAATGCATACAATACGCATAAGACGAGTAGCTCGATCATGATTGACAAGTTTGATTGGTATAACTTTTTATGAAAAAAGTACAAAAAAGTAACCTATCCATTCATAACTTTCGTTATAGATTTGACTGTGAGGGAATTAACCTGTGCATGTTTTTTCTCTGTTTTTTAATCAAATCTTTGCGCAGACATAAAAAAGTTACAAATTTTACAGCCTGTACTGTTGCAAACACGGTGCAAAGTTTATTCTTCGGTATTTTTAACAGCAAGCGGGCAGGTTCGCTCCTGGGCTGAAGTAGTATTTTCCCTGTCAGCAGACAGGTCTCAAACCAACAAAATCTTGGCAACATCTGTAAAAGTCTGGCTTTCGGCATTTCGTCTGCGTACACTTCCGCTGGCGCTGGCAAGCATCGGCATGGGAAGTTTTCTGGCGGCAGCAGCTGGTCAGTTTTCCTGGGTAATCTTTGGTTTATGCGCCCTGACCACCGTATTTTTACAAATACTTTCCAATCTGGCCAATGATTACGGCGACTCCATCCACGGTGCCGACAGCGCCGAACGCAAAGGCCCGCAACGGGCCGTGCAGGCCGGTCTCATTTCGGCCACTCAGATGCGCAATGCGGTTGTTTTATTTTCCGCACTGTCATTGATTACCGGTATCGGACTGCTGTTTATAGCACTTCGCGGGGCATCGTTGCCAACAATAGCTACTTTTTTTGGTTTGGGGATTTTATCCATCATCGCTGCCATTACGTACACTGCCGGCCGGAAACCTTACGGTTACGCTGGACTGGGCGATATTTCGGTATTGATTTTTTTTGGATATGTAGCCACGTTAGGTACCTATTACTTGTATACGCATTCCTTTGCATGGATTCATTTGTTGCCTGCCATGGCAACTGGACTGCTGTCCGTTGGTGTGCTTAATGTCAACAACATACGTGACATCGAGTCTGACCGGGCAGCCGGCAAATTTTCCATTCCCGTGCGAATTGGCCGTAAAAATGCCGTCATCTACCACTGGAGCTTGTTAATGCTGGCAATGGCCTGTGCCATAGCCTATTGCCTGCTGACGTATCACAGCCCGTGGCAGTTTTTATTTCTGCTGGTTGTTCCTTTGTTAATCCGGATTGGCCGGGGTGTAGCCTTGGATAGTCATGTGGATCCGTATCTGAAACAAATGGCCCTAACTACGCTGGTATTTGTCGTATTGTTTGGCGTAGGACAGCTGGTACCGTTCTAACATCATTCCTAAGGAGGTTTTTACATCACGAAAGATACTATTTTTACGGAAAAGGTAATTTGCAGCAAATTGCCTAAGCCGACACATGTACCAATACAAACTCACGTGAAGAAATGGATTTTCAAGCAGTTGCAGCACAACTACGCCAACCCCAAGGCGATTTTGGCAAGAGGATAGGTGAAAACATGAATGTCTCAAACGCCCTGATGAACCGGATGGCTATTCAGCATCTGAACTTGCAGGCGGAAGATCGTGTACTGGAAATCGGCATGGGAAACGGAGCCTTTTGCCACGAAATCCTTGAAAGCCATCCGGATATTCATTACACGGGTTGCGACTTTTCGGAGACAATGGTAGCCGAGGCTACCGAACGCAATCAAAAATGGATCGATGCCGGGCGTGTGCGATTTTTGCTTGCGGACGCAGCCGAAATGCCTCTTCCCACCGACTACTTCACCAATGTATTGACAATCAATACCATCTACTTCTGGCAGGATGCCTCACGGGTACTCAATCAGATCTGGCGTGTGCTGGAACCCGCAGGCAAACTGATCATTGGCATCCGCAGCCGGGATGTGATGCAGCACCTGCCGTTCACTTCTTACGGCTTTCGGATGTATACGGCCGGGGAAGTGAAACAATTATTGCTTGCCAATGGCTTTTCGTCCATTGAAATACAGGAGATTGAAGAGCCTGCACAGGAAATCGACGGACAATCGTATTCCATGGATTCGGTTCTGATCAGCGGACGGAAATGAGAGTGCAGATGGTGCAGATAAAAACAATGTGACTGATGGGGTTTGTTAGTCCAAAGATTTCTCTGTCTGTAGCGTGTGTCACTTTCGCTTGCCCAGGACAAAAACGAGAGTTTTTGGGCCAGCTTTGTGCGGAGGGGCTCAAACGTGAGTTTGAGAGCCAGCCTTGTGCGATGGCAAAAAAAGCAAAAAATCCCAAAGCTTCCCCTCAAAACCTTCGGTTGGCCCGCAGGATTTTTGGGCAAGCCTGCTCTTACTGGCTCGTGCTTCGCACATCGCCTAAATGCTTAAAATCAAGACTTTAGGTTTATTGCACCCCATTATTCACGTTAAAAACAGGATACTGGAAAAAACCAAAACCTCCGTACCTGCAGATTTACCGTAAAGCGAAAGGCAAAAGTCAGAATAACTCCGGACGGTATTCAAAGTGCATCGTATCGTAATGATACCATTTGCCGCCCCAGATAAACCCGTATTTCTCAAAGACTTGCACAATTTCCATGGGAATGCGGTTGCGGTAAGGGATCGCAGCCGTGGAATCTTTTACTTCCCACTGCCAGTAGTTTGACTGGGCTACGTTGATGTCAATGGCAATGGCGTAGCTATGATTGCTCATGCGGGTGGTGGCCGCAATTTTTCGCCAGCTGAACGTCCCTCCCGGATTGACCAAGTATTTGTGCAGATGCTTTCGGGAATCCAGTTCGTTGGAAACGGCTTTTAGTTTTTCAGCTACTCCGTTTACGTTGGTCACTTTCAGTTTTACACCCGGCGTTGTTTTGGGAAGCCAGGCAACTTCCACCAGATTCTTTTCCACTTCTGCTTTGGTAGCCCCATACATTTTCTGAAAGAACGGTTCGTAGCGAATCCGACCCGGATCATGGTTGCGTGCCGGAATGGCATACGTCTCTCCTGCCGTGTACACCTGAGCCATCTGGTCTTCCAGATCGGGCGTATTTAACTGCTGGTCAAAGGTTTTGACTTTCCCATCATCCCACAGCATCCGCGTTCCATCTTTCCAGACAATGAAATTACCATCCATTGCCTTCAGCTGATCCGGATAAGCTTTGAGAAGTTTTTCGGCAGTTAACAATGGCGATTGAGCAGACAAGGAAAAGCATAAAAGCAATAGGCTACAAAAAATCCATTGAATCCACTTAGATAGAAATCCGTTTTCGAAACGTTTTTTGTGTTTTAACAGAATCTGCAAATGCATAGGGAGTCTTCCAAATAATGGTTAATTGGCGATTAGCAAACCGAACGGAATCAATGCAATAACCGCCAAAAGCTGATTTACAAACGGGTTTCAACGCGATGATTTGTTGCTTTCCTGTCGTAACATTTTCAACAACGAACCTATTCTTATCACTAGTGTAATCGTAATAACCTACCGAATGGGTAGCAGCGTCAAAAAAGTAATCATACATATAGTTTCCAACATCCTTCTTCTTATCAAAAGGTAGCACGATCCTTCCCCAACACGGATTCCCACAACCATATGTTAATACTATATAATTGTTGGTTACCGTATCCAATAAGGGCCAGTAATGCACTTGATCTTTCCATAAAGTGTCAGGCAATCTTCTATGAAATGAGGAATCTCCCCATTCCAGGAAAGCCGTAGAATCAGTCTGTTTCTGGTAATGCAAAAACCTGCCACTCGAATCATCAAATCCATACCCTTATAACAAGGGTTGAAAATCCCCTTTATTGTTTGTATTCGCTACTTGACTGCTTTTTGTATTTTCCTGAACAGGTTTCCATCCATCTGTATTTTGTCTGTCAGGTGTACAGGCAACGCATACGAACAGAAAGCAGAAAGAAATTTTAACAATTGTATGCATAGGTAAAAGTACTATCTTTTCCCAAGCAAAAACCTAGATCTCCAGAAAAGTAGCCGGGTCGGCTAGTAGTTTTTCGATTTCCCGCCAGTCCATGCGCAGGCGCCATTCGTTGGGAAAATAATTATTGGCCCGGTGACCGATTTGTTTAACCCACCCCAGCGGAACGTTCCGGTAGGTAATCAGTTTCCAGCCTTTGCCTTCGGCCAGGGAGATGTCCTCCTTTTTAAGAAAGCGGAGAGCCGTTGGCAAATCGACTTCTTCACTTGCAAATGTTTCCCGGTTCATTGCATCCGCCAAAGCCAGTGTAGGCAAAGGATTGGCCTGGTCGCGAATCATCTCAGCCACATCCACGCCAGCATAAACAATGCGTGTGTGCATAGCCAGTAGTTCGGCCAGTTCACGGGTGCCTTTGGGTACTATCACCATTTTTTCCTGCCAGCGCAGCCATTCCCACGCGTCCGGTTTTTGAATCCAGGAAGATACGATTTCAACTTCTTTTCGGCTGGCTTTTTGCCAGGTTGGTTTTTTGGGCATCCGGAAACTGCCCTCCCGGCCGTCTTTTTTCTGCACAACGGCCATAAACAATCCTTCGCCCTCTACTCGGTGCGGATAAAAGCGGTAGCCGGTCAGTTCTCCCACTTTGACAGGCTCGATATTCCAGGACGGCGGTACCTGCAAATCAACACCCTCTGTTTCATAGGTTTCAGATAGCCATTGCAACACCTGTTCGTTTTCCCGGGCATTGTAAGTGCAGGTACTGTAAATCAAAAATCCATCCGGTTTCAGCGCATCCCACACATCGGCCAGAATGCGGTGCTGCCGTTCGGAACATAACTGCACATTGGCTTCCGACCATTCCCGAACCGCTTCCGGATCTTTCCGGAACATGCCTTCGCCCGAGCAGGGCGCATCAATCAGAATTACGTCAAACATCCCCTCCAACGACCCGAATGCCTGCGGGTCACTGTTGGTAACAATGGTATTGCCTCTTCCCCATTTGGCAATGTTTTCGGCCAGAATCTGGGCACGCCCACGGATGACTTCATTGGAAACCAGCAGTCCTCCAGCCGGTAACAGACTCGCCAGATGCGTGCTCTTGCCGCCCGGCGCCGCACACAAATCCAGTACTACCGCAGACTCTGTCAGTTGCGGCGATAGGGTTTTCCAGGCCTGCTCCACAAACATCGAACTGGCTTCCTGTACGTAATACACGCCGGCATGCCAAAACGGATCCAATGCAAAAACAGGTCGTTGCGGAATATACACCCCAGTTTGTGTCCACACAATGGGGTGCGTGCTCAGTCGCGTCGAAACAGGCTTTTCCGGATTAAGCCGGATGCTTACCGGCGAATCATGCTCATGAGCCTGCACAAAAGCTGCAAACTCCGGCCCCAGCAACGCCTGCATGCGGTTAACAAAAGAAGTCGGAAGAGATAAAGAATTCAAAATAGCTAAACGGATTAAGAAACCTGCAAACAACAGCCCACACCCACACTTTCGCTGCAGGACTGCAACAAAGGTATCATATAATTGTTAGGGCTGGAACACATTTTTTAGTAAACCAATGCTTACTTATCACGTATGAAATCGTATTAAGATTCAATAAGTGTCCGTTAAAAGTGAATCTGCCAAACAGATATTACACGGCATGTAAAAAAGAAAATAAAAAAATAGGCTGCAAGCATTGTTAAATTGTCTTTTTTTTAAGTTATTTGAATTAAAACTTACATTGTAATTTTTAGGATATGCGTAGCACTAAAATCTTCAAAGATCTGATGGAATATCAGCGTCTTCCACTCACAAACCAATTGCAACAGTTAAACGCCGAAGGAACCATCTTATGTGAGCGTTATTTCTTCAGTCGCCGGGTTTCTCTGCTTTACCTGCGTGGTTTTTATGTGGAGGTGTGGTATGATACCATTCGTGAGGAAGTGGTGAAGGTGCTACCGTTCAGCTCCATGCAATGCCTGCAACCCTACCTGGATCTGATCAACATTGACGATGCCTTGCGCAAGGCCTACTAAGCTTTCTAACAAACCCTTACATAACCTGAAAACCCCGTCTTACGCGGGGTTTTCGCTTTTGCAGACGTTAGCAACACAACAGCTGGCACTGATCTTCTTTCGCAGAAAAATTTGCCCGAAACCTATAACGCCAGGAATTATCACTGTTTTGTGATAAAAGCACCTTCTTATCACAAAATGGTGATAAGAAGATTATCCGCTGATTTCATTCCGGTAGTTGACTATAGTTCTGGTCGTGACTATTTCTTGAACCGTTTGCCGGGCACATCCACGCGGAAGGTTTCCAGGCAGCCCCGGTCCTGTAGTGTTACGAATGCGGTCTTGCCGTCTTTGCCCCCAAAAATAATGTTGCTCACACTTTTGCCTTTCAGTTCAATGGTACGGATTTGTTTGCCATCCGGAGCAAAAACAACTACTGTTCCGGTTCCCCAACGTGAAATGTACAGGTTCCCCTGCGCATCGCACTTCATGCCGTCCATGCCACCGTCTTCAAACTTAGTAAAAAGTCGTTTGTTGGAAATATTGCCTTGAGCATCCACATCGTATTTCCACACGTTTCGCTGCACACTTTCGTTGACATACAACGTTTTTTCGTCCGGACTCAGCTCTATCCCATTGGTGGTACCCATGCCTTTTTCAAGCAAGGTTGCTTTACCATCCAGGTCAATCCGCCAGATTTGTCCGGTACTTTCCTTCCAGTTGGGGTCCGAGGCAAACAGCTGATTTCTGCGGTTGATAGCGATATCGTTGGGTTGGTTAAAGGCATCGTTGTGGCAATGCACCGATACCTGTTTGGTTTTCATGTTTACTTTCAGCACATTATGGCCCGAGAAGTCGGCCAGGAACATGTCGCCTTTGCTGTCAAACTGAATGGCATTGGCTGTGCTGCCTTCAGGCAAGGTAACAAACAGGGAGGCTTTGCCATCGGGTTTAACCAAGCCAATGGTGCCGTCTTTCTGGAAATTAACCACATACAAATTGCCTTTTTTGTCTACCATCGGGCCTTCGATGTTGGTGGTAAACAATTGTTCAACGGTCAAATCTTTGCTTTTAAATAACTCTTGTGCCTGTGACTGAATCAAAAGGAAAAATGTGAGGATTGCTCCGAAAGGAAGACGCATAAATAGTATCTTTTAAAAATGAAAAAACCACCCTTTAGACTAATCGCTACGCTGAGCAATTGAATCAGCATAACAAAGGTTTGATCTGCAAAGATTTCTTTTTTTATTGCTTCTCCCAAACAAATCTTTGCTATGCTCACCGGAATTTCACTTTTACTGGTCATTCTGCTGGCCGTTGTACTGATTGTCGTAGCCTCGTCGGTATTTAAGCTGCACCCGTTCCTGGCTTTGCTGTTGATAAGCGTATTAACAGGATTGGTCGTTGGTGTGCCTTTCAAACAGATTCTGGAAGCAATCAATCAAGGCTTCGGCGGTCTGATGAGCAACATCGGTATGGTCGTGGTGCTGGGTAGCATGATTGGCGTAGTGCTGGAAAAGTCAGGCGCCACGTTGCAGATTGCCCAGGGCATCATTTCGCTTTTTGGCAAAAAACAGCCCATTCTCGCCATTTCGGTTATTGGAGCCGTAGTCGGCATCCCGATTTTCTGCGATTCCGGATTTATCATCTTGTCAGGCCTGACCCGTCCGCTGGCCCGGCAAACCAAGACTTCTTTCGCCGGTATATCCCTTGGCCTGGCGGGAGGCTTGTACACGACACATACACTGCTGCCACCGCATCCGGGTCCGCTGGCGGTGACAGCATCTTTTAATCTGGCTGAGCACCTGGGAACGGTTATTCTCATTGGCTTGCTACTCTCCATTCCGACTACGCTGGTCGTTTTCTGGCTGGCATCCCGGCTTGGCAATCGCATTTCCATTGAGCTGCCAGAAGAAACCAACTCTCCGGTTCAGACAGAAAGACTCCCGGCGTTGTGGCGGTCTTTAGTACCGATCATCGTCCCGATTGGTTTGCTGGCATTGGCCTCTTTTTCGGATATTTTCGAAATTTCCGGCAGCCTCAAAGATGCGGTGCTTTTTGTGGGGAGCCCGGTGATTGCGTTGCTGATGGGTCTGTTTCTGGCCCTGAGTCTGGTAAAGCCATGGAATAAAACACTACTCACCGACTGGCTGGGAACGGGTGTGCAGCAGGCAGGTACGATTCTGATTCTGACCGGAGCCGGTGGCAGCTTTGGCAACATTCTCAAAAAAACGCCGATTGCCGACATGGTGGGCCAATGGATAAGCGAAACCCAAACCTCCGGACTGGTATTTTTGCTGGTGGCGTTTACTATTGGCGCACTGCTCAAAACTGCGCAAGGCTCTACCACCTCGGCCATGATCATCACATCCTCTATGCTAGCACCGTTGTTGGTTTCGGTTGGTTTTCAAACGCCGGTTCAGCTCACCCTGCTACTGAGTGCCATCGGGGCAGGTGCTATGACGGTCTCCCACGCCAACGACAGTTACTTTTGGGTCATTTCGCAATTTTCGAACTTCACCTTGCGCGATGGTTACCGAGGCATTACACCGCTCACATTTTTTCAGGGAGTTTCGGTACTGATTTTCACACTTATTGCCTATGTAATCATTGTCTGAAACGGGATTTATGGGATTCATTTGATTGACAGGCTTAATGTCGGTGCGCCATCTCATTGCTACTTGTTCCCGTCTCTTTTTTTGTATGCGAGCCTTGTGTTTCCGGCTTGTGTTTCCGGTCAGACACACCGTGTCAGACCTGCGTGTCTTTTCATCCTGGTAATCCTTTAATCCTACGAATCAGGGTTCAGACAATGCTCAGACCTTCTTTCGGATGCCTACCACGTTTGGCAACTTCCAGAAACGTTCGTTGGCGTCGTTTTCGTTGAATCCTGTTTCGTAACTGCCCCACCGCTTTACCGTGGTATTACCTACATTTATGTACAGCGAGGCTTCAGGACCGCCTTCCAGGTAAATCAGCGTGCGTATGTCTAGGGGCAACTTTTGCACCATGGTGATAAAGTCGTACATGGTATACGGCGAACGGGAATGAATAAACAAGGCATTGCCCTTTTTGTCCATGCCCATCACACAAACACTCCAGCGTTTCTGATCTTTCTGCCAGCGTAGTTGCTGCTTGCAATCAACCATCCGAATGCCTTGTATGACACAGTTATACTGCGATTTCAGCTTGTCCAGGGAAGTGCAATTCTGAATATCAGCAACCTGAAAGGCGGGTACGGAGTTATCTTTCCGTGCAAAGCAAATGGCGGCCCGATCTTTGGTGACCACACTGCTGTTCACATGAGAAAAGCTTTTCATATACCCCCGATTACACATGTAGGTATGATTGGGTTTGTTGGGATCATACCCATCAAACATGCCTGCATTGATGGCGGCCAGAAACTTTTTCTGCACGCACCATTCGTCGATGGTATGCGTGGTAAACTTGTTTGCAGGATCCGTCGCACATTCCAGAAAGAAATCGTAGGCATTGGGATCAATGCGCAGCACATGAATTTTGGAGTCATTGTGGGTGGACTTCATGGGAGCTTCCCACACGGCATACGACAAGCCTTTGTCAAGCTCTTTCCACGCATACGTTTGCTGAGGCGGGCTTATCAGAAGCCAGAAAAGCGAAATCAGTTGAAGCGAGAGCATGAGGGTAGATATAAAGAAGTAAACAATTGGCTTGTCTAAACACCTCACCCCCAGCCCCTCTCCTACAGAGAGGGGAGTAAATCACGCGACTGTAAAAGTCCCTCTCTCAAGGAGAGGCCTGCCTGCCGGACAGGCAGGGATTTGGGGTGAGGCCCAAAATAGTATCTCAGAGAACACAAGAACCTGCCGGGTTCTCACCTATTCCAATTCCGGAATCACCGGCTTTTCAAACTCATGCTCACTCTTGGCAATCACCACAGTAGCCACGGCATTGCCAATCAGGTTGGTGATCGAACGGGCTTCGGACATGAAACGATCCACGCCGAGCAGTAAACCCAGTCCTTCGATGGGAATCTGCGGAAACGAGGCCAGCGTGGAAGCCAGCACGATAAACCCGCTTCCCGTCACTCCGGCGGCCCCTTTGGAGGTCAGGATCAGTACGCCGATAATGCCCAGTTGCTCCCCCACACTCAGGTTGACATGAAACACCTGCGCCAGAAAAATTACCGACATCGACAGGTAAATGCTCGTACCGTCCAGGTTAAAGGAATAGCCGGTCGGAATCACTAGTCCGGCGGCCTGGGCCGAACACCCGTAGCGTTCCATCTTTTCAATCATGCGCGGCAACACCGACTCCGACGACGAGGTGCCCAGCACAATCAATATCTCTTCTTTGATGTATCCCAGCAACTTCCACAAACTCACACCTACGCTTAGGCAGATCAGATTCAGTACGCCAAAGATAAAAACCAGCATGGTCAGGTAGACCGACAGCATCAGCTTGCCCAGCGGAATCAGCGTCTCCAGTCCATACTTACCAATGGTAAATGCCATGCCGCCAAACGCCCCGATCGGAGCCAGCACCATGATCATACCCAGCACCTTGAACAAGGCATGTTGGATTTTTTCAAAAGTCCGCACCAGCGACTGTCCGGCATCACCGAGTTTGGAAACGGCAACCCCAAACAGAATGGAGAAAAACAAGACCTGCAACAGATTTCCTTCGGCAAAGGCCCCGACCACGTTGGGTGGCACAATTTCGGTAATGTGTTCCACCCAGGTTTTTTCCTTGCTTTTTTCGAGGTATTGCGAAATGTCTCCGGTTTTCATTTTTGCCGGATCAATGCCCGCACCAGGCTTTACGACGTTAGCCGTAACCACGCCGATAATCAAGGCTAGAGTGGTCACAATCAGAAAGTACCCCAGTGCCTTCCCTCCGATCCGGCCAAACTTTTTCATGTTCTGCACCTTGCCAATGCCGATCACAATGGTGAGAAAGATGATTGGGGCAATCAGCATTTTGATCATGTTGATGAACGTCTTGCCGATGGCTTCGACCTTTTTCAACACACTGGCATCTATTTGATTGTGCTGAATTTGTATGTGCAGGTAGTATCCCACACCAATACCCAACACAATGGCAACCAGCACTTGGAAGGTGAGGTATTGGTAAATTTTCTTGCGAACAGGCTCTTGCATGGAAAGGAGGTGTAATGAGCGGATGGTTGTAAATCTCGGAAATCCTGCTCAATTTCACCAGCAATTTGTTTACCGTTGTGATGCTGAACGGGTCAGAAAGGTTATGCAAAGTTTTTTTGCATTCTTTGCGCGTATTCTCTGCGCCTTTGCGTGAAATTATTTTCCTCGCAACGTACGCAAAAACTTTCGCAGAGAGCGCAAAGATGAGCGCAACCAAACTAACCCATGCACAGAGATGGTACACACAACACAGTAACCTAAGTAAGTGTACCTATTTAGTGTATATAATTTTACCACCGTGGTCTGTGGCACACAGACCGCTGATGTTCAGCTTGTTGAGTGGTCTGTGTGCCACAGACCACGGAGATTTTAGGCTAGACTATTTATATGCAAGTACTTATTAACGAAAAATAACCCATAGAACTTACTTTTATGAGCTTACTGCAAACCTGGCGTTGGTTTGGCCCCAAAGACCCCGTCTCCCTTTCGGATATCCGGCAAGCCGGAGCTACCGGCATTGTCACTGCCCTGCACCACATTCCCAATGGCAAAGTATGGACGGTTGACGAAATTGAAAAACGCAAAGCCGAAATTGAAGCAGCCGGACTGGCGTGGTCAGTGGTGGAAAGCGTGCCGGTACACGAACACATCAAACGCGGCGAGGCTGACCGGCAGCAATACATTGACGTGTACAAAGAATGCATCCGCAACCTCGGGCAGTGTGGCATTGATACGATTTGTTACAACTTCATGCCCATTCTCGACTGGACGCGCACCGATCTGGCGTATGTGGTAGACGATGGCTCCGAAGCCCTTCGGTTTGATTCCGTAGCGTTTGCCGCCTTTGAATTGTTTATTCTGAAACGACCGGGAGCAGAAACGTTCTATTCCGAAGCCTTTATCAAGCAGGCGGGCACCTATTACGAAACAATGGACGAAGCTTCCATTCACCGCCTGACACGCAACATCATTGCGGGCCTGCCTGGCTCGGAAGAAAGCTTCACCCTGGAGCAGTTTCAGCAGGCGCTGGATGCCTATCAAACGGTGGGCGACAAAGAACTGCGCGAAAATTTGTATTACTTCCTTTCCGAAATCATTCCGGTAGCCGAGCAATCCGGAGTTCGTATGGCGATCCACCCCGACGACCCACCCCGCCCGATTCTCGGCTTGCCCCGCGTGGTAAGCACCGAAGCCGATCTGGTGCAATTATTAAATGTCGTTGATTCGCCATCGAATGGCTTTACGATGTGCACCGGTTCGTACGGTGCCCGTGCCGATAACGACCTGCCCGGTATGGTGAGCCGGTTGGGCACCAAAATCAACTTCCTGCATTTACGCAGCGTACAGATTGAATCCGAGCCTCAACCACTAGAGTCATTCCACGAAGCCAATCACCTGGAAGGCAGTGCCAATATGTATGGTGTGATGAAAGCAGTCGTGGAAGAAATGAAAAAGCGCCGCGAAGTAGGCCGCGCCGACCATCGCATCCCGATGCGTCCCGACCACGGCCACCGCATGCTCGACGACCTGAAGAAATCAGGCAGCAATCCGGGCTATACCGCCATTGGCCGCCTGCGTGGCCTGGCCGAATTACGCGGCCTGGAAATGGGCATCGAACAGACGTTGTTCGGGTAGAAAAATAGCAGGATTTTAAAAACAAAAACCTCCGACAAAACAAAGGGAGTTGAAACAGCGACAGCCGGTTTCAACTCCCTTTGTTTTTTATCAAACCTTTTTATAAAATAAACTACTTGTTAGTAAAACCTCAAAATCAAAAAAAATACTATCTTTTGGAATATTCAAACCCATACATACTTTCAACCGTCGTATTATGAAACCACTCTACCTTTTGGGGGGCATTATATTATCCTTTGCATGCCTTGCTCAGAATAAAGCGTTAGTTACTTACTATCCGAAAACAATCCATGTCAAGTCTGATTCTTTTCTGTTGTATTATCCACTTCAGGCCAAACCCATGCCTATAAATTTCGGAAATATGGATATTCAGGCAGACACCGCTGACATGGGCAATGAAGCCACAAAAAATGCCTATTACGATTTGATTTACGATAAAGCTAGCATTCGAATCAGTTATGACAATTTTCCCCACGAGCAAATCACCTACATTCCTATGCAAATGGGAGGTAGAAAATTCATACAACGCCTCAGATTTAACCCTATAGTTACCTTTTATTCAAATGATTATATTAAAACCAACACAGGTAAAGCAAACTTTGACATTCCGGAGGTGTATGAGCTGGCCAATATCATCTGGACATTATCTCCGAAGGGACAGGCTGCGGATAACCTGAATACGTATTCAAAATACTACCAGGAAGTATACACTTATTTCAAGCCTTTTCTCACTCATCCGGTTTTTCGGAAGCTTGATAAATCGGTTACTGAATACTTCGAAGATTATTATGACTTCAGAGAAAACAGCCTGTCATTCTATTTTGAAAAAGGGAAACTCGTCCGAAAAGAGCCCTATTTCTACGTATACGGAAAAAACGAGATAGACTTCAACAGTTTGTTTCAAAGACTACTGCCAGAAATCGAATCCTTTGCAAAAACCTCTCGCTTCCAGGATTTCTACAAAAAGCACCAAGCCTATTACCAGCAGTCGATTGCCCAGCAAAAACAACTCATGCCCGTCAAACAGATGTGGCAATGGATGGAGCACCAATTTGATACGAAATATAACGCTTATAAAATTGTTTACTCTCCTTTAATTGGTGCGACCCACAGCACCAGCCACTTTTTTACATCATTACAAAAGGGCAAAGGTGTATTTCGGGAAAGTGTCATGTTTGTCAGCGGCCCTGAAATGTTCGAGCAAAACACGAACTATACACCCAAACAAAAAGAAGGATTAGCCTCAGGAATTGTGTTTACTGAGATCGACCACAATTATGTAAATCCCCTTTCAGGACGATACATTAAACAGATAGATACGATCTTTAACAAACGCACGCTTTGGACTGCACCTGACGGAGATACAGACCTGTATCCGTCTCCCTTTCATGTATTCAATGAGTACATGACACACGCTGTTTTCTGTGCCTATGTTAAAGATACCTATGATGCCCAAACCGCTGATTTTGTTATCAATCAGCGGGTAAAACTTATGGTAGAACGTCGCAAATATATTCGGTTCAAAGAGTTTACAGAGGAGTTGTTACGCATCAAGGGGAGTCAGAAGATAAAAGATACTTATCCTACCCTATTAGCTTGGGCAAGTAAGGTACATTAGCCCAACAGAACAAGAAGTAACAAAATTTTGGGTCATAAAGAACGAAGAGCAAAAACCTCTAATACACCTAGAGATTTTTGCTCTTCGTTTAGTTATGCCAGCCCACCTTTCGCTTCTGATACGCTTGCGGCGACAGCTTCATAATGGATTTAAACTGCCGGTTAAAATACGACAAACTATTGAAACCCGACTCAAAAGCGGCATCCGTTACCGAATGATTGGGTTTTTGCAACAATTTGCAGGCGTAGGCGATGCGTACCTCGTTCAGGAACCGCGTAAAATGCTTCAGCGTTCGGCTCTTGAAATACCGGCAAAAGGCCGGCTCAGTCAGGTTGGCCACGGCTGCCACCTGTGCAATGGTTATTTTGTCGCGAAAATGCTCGTACACAAACTGATTCACGCGCCGCATCCGGTCTTCGTCCTGGCTGTGGTCAAAATAGTAGTCTTGCGGAGTCAAAAACTCATAGCCCTCGCTTTCGGCAAGGGTCAGCAGCACATCCAGCAGGGCCACCAGTTTTCGCGAGTCATTAAGGGTGTTCATTTTTCGCAAAGCAGGTCTTACCTGGTCCACTACTGCCGGATGGAACCGGATGCCACGCCGTGCTGCTTCCAGTAATTTTCGCAGCGGAGCCATTTCCGGACTGGAAAGAAACTCGGTTCCCAGAAATTCTGCCACAAACTGGATGATCAGTCCAAATGGACGCGCTTCCGGAAACTGCTGGGTATAGGCATCGTTGGTTTGCAATACATGCGGGAAATTTGCTCCCAGCAACACCAGTTCCTCCTCGCCAAACTCCTGGAACCCATCACCAATCACTCCGTTGGTTTTCCCTTCCATAAAGTAAATCAGTTCCACTTCCGGATGGTAATGCCAGCGAGTGGTCAGGTCAAACGGTTCCCACTTGAAAATGAAGGAACGGTTGGCCTGCGGGTTGATCAATCGATAGGATGGCACACTCATAGACACATTTTGCCAGTTTTGATACTAAGATAGTCCTATACGTTAAAAATGTTCAACTTCCTGACAAAAAAATGAAAAAGGCAATGAACAAAACCCACTTCTTTTGTATAAAAATTTTTACAAAAAATTGTACTTAGGCATTAGTTCATATTCGTTTCCATGGGCCGTTGGTGTGGATGGCTTCCGGCCGATCCAACCGCTACAGGCGACTGACCTGGTGCAGCAAGCTATCGCATATGGAGTGGAATGTTTGCAGATAGGTGATAATATGCCCCTGCATTTGCTGACGGAATCCGAACACAAGGCCTTGCAGACCAACGCACAACAAGCGGGCATTCGGTTAGAGGTAGGCACGCGACGACTGACGAAAGATCATTTAAAATACTATCTGGACATTGCCCAAAACCTGCATTCCCCGTTTTTACGGGTAGTGATCGACGATACCGATTACCATCCGTCTGAAACAGAAGTGATTGCAGTCATCAGGGAAGTAATTGACGATTTCAAACAGGAAAATATCATACTGGCGATTGAAAACCACGACCGGTTTCCGGCACAGAGTCTGCAACGAATCATTGAATCTACCGATCCCGAATGGGTAGGTATTTGCCTGGATACAGCCAACTCGCTGGGAGCAGGCGAAGGCATACGCGAAGTGGTTACCACGTTGGCGCAGTATACGGTCAATGTGCACATCAAGGACTTTACCATCCGGCGGGTTTCGCACAAAATGGGCTTTGTGGTACAAGGTTGTTCGGCGGGTAAAGGTATGCTTGACATTCCCTGGCTATTGGATCAGTTACGTCCGTACAATCGCTGCCAGTCGGCTACGCTAGAGCTCTGGTCTGATCCGGAACCAACCATCGAAGCCACTCTGATCAAAGAAAAACAATGGGCAGATGAGAGTATCAGGTATTTGCATTCATTATTCGTGTAATCATCTCTTATACTTTTAAGAAATGTACGTCATGCGGCAGTTTTTACCAATTCTCGGAACACTATGGTGTGCAGTTTCGGTAGCGCAGCTTCCCGGGTATTTGAACAAACAGCAGTTGTTGATTACCAGCGTACGAACGGGTGATACAGAGATATTTTTGGTCAATCCTGTTACAGGAGATGCTACTAACCTTACCCGGTCGCCTCAGTCAGAAGAAAGGTATCCGGCCTGGTCGCCCGATGGAAGAAAGATAGTATTCACTTCCAACCGGCAGGATGGCAAAACCTACGACCTGTACATTGCGAGTGCCGACGGCAGCGGGGTAAAAAAGCTCACGAATATGCCTGTCAACTCCGTAGCCTATTGGGCAAGCTGGACCGTCGACGGGCTATGGATTTATTTCAATGAAGGCAATACCAGCATGATTTGCCGCATCCGTCCGGATGGAACCGGATATGAGCAGGTAGCACAGGGTCGGGATGGCAATGTGTCACCTGACGGAAAGAAAATTGTGTTTACCCAACAAGGTACCCAAGGATTTGGCGTATGGGTAATGGATGCCGATGGCAAAAACCGGAAACAAATCATTCCAAACGAAAGTGAAATTGGTGGCATTGCCCCGGTGTGGTCACCGGATAGCCGAAGGATTGCCTTTTCCGGACAAAACGGAAACTTTGCCGAAATCTTTATTTGCAATGCCGATGGCAGCCATTTGAAGCAAGTAACCCAGCTTCAGAGAATCAGTAGCTCACCAGCGTTTTCACCAGACGGAAATTACATAACCTTTCGGGTCACTGATGAAGCCTATTGGCGTGATGCACAAAAACGCGAGAAAACGTACCAGGAAAAAGAAGCAGACAAACGTCCGGTGTGGATCATCAAAACCGACGGCTCTGATGCGCAACTGATCGAAACGCTGCATTACCAATGTGCCATGGATGGCAGTCGCGCCGAATGGCGGCCACATACGGCCAGGTAGTTCGTCTGTGATTCGTAGGGTTTAAAGTTTTGCAAAATATCATTGCGTATTTGTTCGTAACCATTTTATCTCAATACATGACAACGATCACATTAGTAGGCGCCGGTGGCAAGATGGGGTGCCGCCTCACTGATAACTTCTTGAAATACAGCCATTACCAGGTACATTATTTAGAGATCAGCGAAAAAGGCCTGAACAATCTGCAACAGAGAGGCATCCAGGTAAGCCAGCAGAGCGACGCGATCCCGGTTTCGGACGTGGTCATTCTGGGCGTGCCGGACGTGGCCATCGGCAAAATTTCGCAGGAACTCATTCCTCTGATGAAGCCCGGCGCATTGGTACTTACCCTCGACCCGGCAGCTCCACTCGACGGTGTCATCGCCCACCGCGACGATTTGGGTTACGTGATTGCCCATCCGTGTCATCCGTCGGTATTTAACTGGGAACCCACCGAACAAGCGTTCAGAGATTTTTACGGCGGCATCTCAGCCAAGCAATCCATTGTGGTGGCGCTGATGCACGGCACCGAAGCCCATTACCAGCTGGGCGAAAAAGTATCGCAGGATATGTACGCCCCGATTGACAAAACGCACCGCATCACGCTGGAGCAAATGGCGATACTGGAACCCGCCATGGTCGAAACCCTGGCCCAGACGTGCATGGAAGTGGTGAAGGAAGGTTATGATAAGATCATTGCCCTGGGAGTGCCCGAAGCTGCCGCCCGTGATTTTGTGCTCGGTCACCTGCGCATTCAGATCGCGGTGCTGTTCAAGGAAGTCAACGGCACTTTTTCGGATGCGGCCTACAAAATCAGCAAACGAGCCAAACCAATCCTGTTTCAGGAAGGCTGGCAAAAAATCTTTGACATGGATGATATCCGCGAACAGGTACGCGACATTACCAACAAATAACCAGCATCGCCATGCCATTCAGGGGCCAAAAGAATAGTATCTTTTAAAAAACCAAAACCTCCGGCTTTATTCCGTATGCCAACTGCTACACAACCCCTTCGTTTTTTTATCCGGCAATGGGTCGGCTGCGTCTGCCTGTGGGCAGCCACCCTCCCGCTGCTGGCCCAGATCAAGGTCAGCGACAACCAGCGTTACCTGGCGACCAAAGACGGGAAACCGTTTTTCTGGCTGGGCGATACCGACTGGGAATTGTTTCACCGCCTCACCCGAGAGGAAACCGAGACCTTTCTGGAACTTCGCAAACAGCAGGGATTCAATGTGATACAGGCGGTGGCCCTGGCTGAATTTGAAGGACTGCGTACACCCAACCGGTACAATGACGTCCCGCTGGTCAGCTTTGATCCCACCCGGCTGGCAACTACGCCGGGCAACAACCCTTCCGATGCCACCGAATACGACTATTGGGATCACGTGGATTTTGTGATTACAAAGGCGGCCGAAAAAGGGCTGTACATCGGATTGTTGCCTACCTGGGGCGATAAAGTGGCGCATTTGTGGGGCGATGGTCCGCGGGTGTTTAACACGGCAAACGCGGAGACCTACGCGGGACTGCTTGCCAAACGTTACGGCAAGCAATGGAATGTTCTTTGGATTCTCGGTGGCGACCGGCCGGCGGTATACAAAGGCAACGACGGAGCCATCCACGACGACCGGCCCATCTGGGCCGCCATGGCCAAGGGCATCGAAGACGTGCTGAGCAAAGAAGCGTTTATTACTTATCATCCGGCGGGCGGACCGGTTTCCACTACCCAATACATCCACCAGCAGGAGTGGCTGGATATGAACGCCTTTCAATCGGGACATGGCTCGCGGGAGGCCGATGCCTGGAACTGGGTTACCCGTGATCTGTCGGTTCAGCCTACCAAACCAACCCTCGACATGGAACCGTGCTACGAAGACCATCCCGTCAATCCCTGGGATGGCAAATGGACGCGTCAGCGCGGTTATTTTACAGCCTATGATGTGCGGGCACGCATCTACCGGGGTGTTTTTGCCGGAGCCTGTGGCGTCACGTACGGACATCACCAGATCTGGCAGTTTCTGAACAAAGAGCTGTATGAACCCATCAATCCAGGCGACACCATCATCGGCTGGCAAAAAGCCGCCCGGGCCGAAGGTGCTTATCAGATGCAGCATCTGAAAAACCTGATGCTCTCACGCCCGTATTTTACTCGCATTGCCGATCAAAACCTGATTGCCTCCAACAAAGGAAGCACCTATACAGACCTGGTGCTGGCCACGCGTGACGACAAAAGTACATATGCGATGATCTATCTGCCCCAGAACAAGCCTGTCTCCATCGATTTGAGCAAGATTAGCGGTGGTACCAAAGCAGTATGGTGGTTTGATCCGCGTACCGGAAAAGCAACGAAAGGCAAATCGGCCAAAGGCGGCACACAAACGTTCACGCCACCTTCAGGCGGCCCGGATTGGGTACTGGTTATTGATGACGCATCCCAGAAATTCAAGGCCCCGGGATTGTTGTAAGGTAGTAAAGGTAAGTACGATAATTTTTGTAAGTTGCCAGGTTTTTCGTTTGTATAGATATATGTATTCATTAACCACGCTTCGCTCTCAAAGCAGCTTGTTTTTGTCCTTAACCCGTTTACAAGTGGCCGA
>JAESGM010000296.1_pt1 | contig 68586 bp, 56 predicted proteins | sample 9269721 | NCBI WGS metagenome assembly JAESGM01 (sample SAMN15720920, study PRJNA650825) | algae metagenome | isolation source: Komarekiella atlantica HA4396-MV6 and co-occurring heterotrophs from... | place: USA: Theobald House, Kauai, HI | collected 2009-07-29
AACATCAAAAGCTCTTTGGATTAGTCAAAACTAGGCGTAAGCGCCATCGAGAGATTGACGCTTACACTCAACAAATTTGGGCTTTACCTTCTTAAGTTGACACCAATGGGCAATGCCATGCCCCTACCGACGTATTTGTATCATTATTAAAGTGAAATGGTATGACACCTTACTGATAATGAGGCATAAAGCACCCTACGTGTATTTCAAAAATCAAATATGATTCCTATAGATTGCATTTCATCTGAATCAGTGAAGGGTTAGAATATTTTAAAATTTCTCAGACATTTTACCTAGGCTGGCAACAACTGCAATTAACTCAGCTGCTCTAACTGGTTTAGCAACATGTAGCTGAAATCCTGCTGCTAACGCCTGTTTGTAATCTTCTACTCTGGCATATCCCGTCAATGCAACAGCAGGAATACCTCCGCCTAGCTCCGGTTCAAGTTCTCTGATTTTACGTATCAGCGCGTAGCCATCTTCGTCTGGCATCCCAATATCGCTGATTAACACATCTGGATGCAATTGTTCTATTGCCTCAAGTGCCTGTCTTGTAGAGCTAAAAGCAGTAACTTCCGCTCCACACTCTTCTAGTACTGCGGTAATCCACTGCCGTACATCCGCCTCGTCATCTACAACTAGCACTCGCAAGCCAGTGAGAGGACTGGGAACTGGAAATTGGGAAGACAGAGAAGTGTAAGTTATTCTCTCCTGTTCCTCTGCTCCCTTGCTTTCTTCTAAAATGGGCAAATTGACTGTAAATGTTGCTCCTTGCCCTATTCCTTGGCTTTGGGCTTGGATTGTGCCACCATGCAGTTCTACCACATGATGTGCGATCGCTAATCCTAAACCTAGTCCTTTATTTGACCTAGTATGAGTACTATCTGCTTGACAAAAGCGCTCAAATACGTGCGGTAGAAAGTCAGCACTAATACCCTGACCTGTATCACTTACTTCAATTTGGAGATAGTTAGAAATTGGGGGTTGGCAATTGAGTATTGGCGATTGGGTATTGGCGATTGAGCATGAGCTATTAGTTTTTTCTTCCATGCTCTCCTGCTCTCCTGCTCCCCAGTTTCTAGTCCCCAATCCCTTTGACAACCGTACCTCAACCCGTCCGCCGTTGGGCGTAAATTTGATGGCATTAGTAAGCAGATTTAATACTACTTGTTGCAAGCGGTCTGAGTCACCCCAAATTTTTTTGATTGAAGTATCAAGTATAGATTCAATTTGAATATCTTTAGTATCAGCCAGTGATTGTACAACTTCAATTGCGACTGTAATCACTTCTACTAAATCTACCAAGTCAATGGAGAGTGAAAGTTCTCCTCTAACAATACGTGAAATATCAAGTAAGTCTTCAATAAGTTGCATTTGCAAATTAGCATTACGTTCAATTATCTCCAGCGCGAGAGTCGCTCTAGCGTCATCTAACGCACCCGTTTGCAACATCCCTGCCCAACCGATAATTGCAGTCATGGGAGTACGTAATTCATGAGAAACTATTGCTAAAAAGTCATCCTTGGAACGGTTTGCGGCTTCTGCTGCACTTTGTGCCGCTTCGCTAACAGCGCGTGCAGCTTGTTCTCGCAGCAGCAGTTGCTCTTTTTCTTCTTCGGCTTGTTTGCGCTCAGTAATATCTTGCATAATTTTGGAGAAGCCGCGCAAATTTCCATTTTCATCTCGTAAAGGTGTGATTACACAATGCGCCCAGAAAAATGTACCATCCTTACGGATATGCCAACGATTTTCCCGTGAAAAACCTTCGGTTACTGCTTTGCTCAATGCTTGTTGTGGTTGTTTGCGCTCAATTGCTTCGGGTGAAAAAATCAACTCAAAAGGTTGGCCAATAATTTCTGCTTCTTGATAGCCTAAAATACGTTCTGCTCCAATGTTCCAACTAGTAAATTTACCATTTGGATCTAGCATAAAAATTGCGTAATTAGTGACTCCTTCTATTAACAAGCGATAGCGTTCTTCACTTTGACGCAGACTGTCTTGACTTTCACGTAGACGCTCATAATTTTGCATGGCTGTTCGCGCATTCATTTGGGCTTGCGATCGCGCCTGACGTAGTGCAGAGTTAAGTAAGCTAATCAACAATCCTACTAACACAAACTGAAGCAAACCCACTACACTAAACCCACTCACAGCTAGAGAATAAAAAGGTGGTAAAAAGAAGTAGGCGCAGATTATAGCAGACAAAAAAGTTGTTAATAACCCTGGATTTAAACCGCCATACCAAGAACTAATCATGACAGCAGCTAAAAACAGTGGGTAAATGGAATTCAGCCTGTGTAGCTGCCATAGAAACAGTGTCAGCAGTAAAGCTAGTAAAACGCTTAAGAATGCAATGCTATAGCCTTGTAATTGCGATGATCTCCGGTCGGTCGCAGACCATCGCCAAAGGCGGGACGAAGCCCATCGTGTCAATCTCCACATTTTCTATTACTTCTGGTTATGCCATAGGTTTATTCAACTTCTACCCGACTTTTCCACTTTCAAGTTTTACCTTAGAAAATTAATCTTAAGAGTATAGCAGTTCCAATATAGTGCCCCTAACGATACTGGAGGAATTGAAGTAGTCAGCAATAATAATTTCAAACAGCAAGGCAAATAACAACGATGAAGACTCAAAAAATTTTAGTTATTGATGATGAAGATGACATCCGTCAATTAATTCAGACTTGCCTGGAAATAATGGGAGGCTGGAAGGTGTTGACTGCTACTTCAGGTAATCAGGGATTACTCTTAGCTCAGTCATCTCAACCTGATGCCATCCTTCTGGATGTAATGATGCCTGATATGGATGGTTTGACAACTTTTCAACAACTACAGGCTAATCAAAAAACTAAACATATACCTGTAATTTTGCTGACAGCTAGGGGACGCGCTACTGACCAACGTTTATTTACTCAACTAGGCGTTAGAGACATTATCAGTAAACCATTCAATCCTCAGAAACTAGCTATTCAAGTAGCAGCAGCCTTGGGCTAAAGTACATTACAAAATCATTATAAGTGTTTCCATCTAAGCTATTAATACTCCTAAATTAAGTAATAATAGTATCTCTAATTTAGAGTGTATGGGCTTAGAAATTAGCCTATCTATAGTTTTAGTAGCCTCTTCCTTAAGTTATAATTTTTCCAAACAATACATATTTTCCACTAGTTTTCCACTTTTACTCTTTAAAGTTAAAACTAACTAAACACAAGAAATCAAATTTAAATTTTTTGTATTTAATTAGATAATTTACTGAGGAAGCATATATGTTCAATAATTTAGAATTCTTGTCAAATCCACCTACCAAACAAGAATTTGCTGTTACTTTTCGTTTAGCAAGTCGAATTAGCTTTTGGGTACAGCTAGCGTTAGGTAGTGTTTCAGGTATTGCTTTGTTATTAGCCTGCTTTAGCCGTAATATTACTACTCAGACGAACAATGCGGGTATAGGGTTTAGCATATTGTTAGCTATTGTGGGGATTTTATTGTTGTGCTTTCGAGTATATTGGGCTTGGCGCTACAGGCGTTTAGCTAAACTTTTACAAGCGCCAAGTTATCAAAATCAACCCAAGAAGGAACACGTAATTCAAAATTTACGGATAGGATTGATTGTCAGCTTGTTAGGTCTATTAATAGCTTTTATTGCTTCTGAAGGGACAGTTGCGGTTATATTGGGAAAAGCATTAGCCCAACCTCAAGGTGTCGCTGTTTATCAACCAGAAAACGTGATTCGTTCACTAGATGTTTTTGTAATGTTAGCAAACGTCAATATGATTGGTGCTCACTTTTTTGGGGGAGTAACTTCTCTTAGTTTACTTTATTGGGTAGAAGATTAATATAGCGTAGTGGCGTATTAAGTGTCACATAATCTAAAGAAATTGGATTTTTAAAATGCTGATTACAAAACTTTTTATGTTTTGTAGTCTGCCAAAAATATCAGGTTCGGTTGAAGACTCATCACTAAGACTGATGTAAGCACATAAGCAGTTTTGAATAATTAAGTTATGTTCTGAACTTGATATTAAGTTAATCTGAATGGAGATTTTGAAATGATCAACCTTATTCAAACTAAATGGAGTTCAAAAGGAACTATTGCTTTAGCACTTTCCGCAGTGCTATTTGGAGCTTGTACCAATAACTTAGAACGAGAAGCCGCAGTCCCAGAAACGAATGTTACTACAGAGGAAGTTGCAGACAATACAAACCAACTAATTGGTAAAACTGTAACAGTTAGAAGTACACCCGTCAGAAAATTAGGGCCGTCAACTTTCACAATCGCCGATAAGCAATTTTTTGGTACTGAACCAATTTTAGTTGTAAATGCTTCGGGTAAAACTTTTACTCTACCTACTGACCCAAATACACCAATTCAAGCGACAGGCCCAGTTCGGAAGTTGGTGATTGCAGATATTAATCGAGATTACAACTTGGGTTTAGATCCAAACTTGTATAAAGAGTACGAAAGTAGACCTGCGATTATTGCTCAATCAATTGCACTTGCTCCTAAACCAGGTGAAATTACCACAAACCCCAACCTATACTATGGTAAAAACTTGGCGGTAACAGGTGAAGTGGAAGATATTAGAAATGCGAATTCATTCACCTTAGATGAAGACAAATTATTTGGGGGACAAGACTTATTAGTTATACGCGCTGGTACTCCCAAAGGAACTGTTAATGAAGGTGAGAAAGTTGCAGTCACGGGTGTGTTACGTCCGTTTGTTGTCGCTGAACTGGAACGAGAATATGACCTCAAATGGGATTTGACTTTACAGAAGCAGCTAGAAGCAGAGTACAGAAATAAACCAGTGTTAGTTGCAAATGAAGTTTACCCCTCAGCAATTCCACAATAAAGTATTTTTTAATCTTGCTGAAAACCAGTATTGTCTATCAGGAAAATTGCTGAAATATACCCTTGTGAATCAATTCTAAGTTATTCATAGCGCTTTTAAATGCAGTACTTTTTCTGAGATTTTATGGATACCCTAAACCAAGCATTTCTCAACCTGCGAACAATTAAACTTCGACGGTTTTTAGGGTCGCTGTTTTACCTATTGCAACGAGATTGGTTAGAACGTCAATTTCGTAAGTCTCAAACTTTAGAAGCTGTTGAGAAAACTGGAGAAATTCAGAAGACTGAAGCAACTAATAGAGGTGGACAATTCCACTTCAAACACGTTGAACTGGAAATTTATTTTCTGAGCGCCGATTTAGTCCGCATTGAGTGGAAACCTGGGATATCTCCTATTCCTTACGGTATCTCTCGTAGTGATTGGCCAAAGGTAGAAACGACGTTTCAAGAGATGAAAGAGTGCTGGACGGTTTCTAGTCCACAGCTAAAGGTTATTGTTGGTGTTGATGGGAGTTTAAAATTTCAAAATACTTTAGAGCAGACACTACGCGAAGAACTACCTCCCCAGCGATTAACAAAGCTATCGCACCAAGTAAAAGGTGAGACTTGGGTACATCAGGCGAAATTGTGTCCAGAGGAGCATATTTATGGTTTGGGGGAACGCGCCGCACCTTTAAATTTGCGATCGCAGTCTCACAGAAGTTATAGAATATGGAACTCTGATCAACCTGGGAAATATGGCCCAGGAGACGATCCGCTTTACTTATGTATCCCTGTTTACATGAGTCTTTATCAGAGCAGTAGCTATCTGGTTTTCTATGAAAATTCCTTTCCAGCAACCTTTAACTTTGCAGATATTGCTACTGCTAACTTTGAAGGTGGAACGCTACGTTATTATTTTACCTTTGGTTCCCCAGCGCAAGTACTAGAACGCTATACAGAGTTGACAGGTCGCCCCCCTTTGCCGTCTCGTTGGGCTTTGGGCTATCATCAGTCGCGCTGGGGTTATGAAACTGAAGCAGAAGTAAGAAAAACCGCTCAAGGGTTCCAGACTCACAACTTACCTTTGAGTGCTATTCACTTGGATATCGACACTCAGCAGGAGTTTCGTGCTTTCACTATCGATCCAGACCGCTTTCCCAAATTAGCTGAATTTAGCCGCGAACTTGCAGACTTGGGTGTCAGGCTAATTGCAATTAACAGTCCTGGGGTGCAAGCTGACCCCAACAGCAAGCTATTTCAAGAAGGTAAGTTACAAGAGGTTTTTTGTCAGCGTGCAGATGGCGAAATAGTCACTGCACCAGTTTGGCCCGGCTTGTGTGCGTTCCCAGATTTTACGAACCCCTTAGCCCGCCATTGGTGGAGTCGGCAGTATGAATATCTTTTAGATTTAGGTATAACAGGCTTTTGGCATGATATGAACGAGCCTGCCGTTTTGGTGCTATGGGGCGATCGCACTTTACCCCCAAAAACTACTCTACATTACATGGAAGGTAGAGGTGGCAACCACCACGAGGCTCATAATGTTTATGGTTTACTCCAAGCTGAGGCTGCATACGAAGCCCTGTCTGAGTACCAACCCCAACGACGACCTTTCATCGTTTCGCGCTCTGGTTGGGCAGGTTTGCAACGCTACGCCTGGACTTGGACGGGAGATATTGAAACTAGCTGGGAAGGATTACGCCAAACCATTCCCACAGTTTTAAATCTGGGATTATCTGGAATTCCTTATAGTGGTTCTGATATTGGTGGATTTAAGGGTAATCCCAGTGCAGAATTATACTTGCGTTGGTTTCAAATATCTTGCTTTATGGCATTTTGCCGCACTCATTCTGCCGATAACACCAAGCCGCGTACTCCTTGGAGCTTCGGCGAACCAACATTGAGTATTATTCGAGAATTTTTGCGACTACGGTATCGCTTGATGCCCTACTTTTACAGCTTAGCGTGTGTTGCCAGCCAAACTGGACATCCTTTAGTACGCCCTTTATTTTGGGCAGATATAGATAATTCTCAACTTTGGAGTATAGATGATGCCTTTTTGTTGGGTGATGCGCTTTTAGTTTGTGCGATCGCCCAAGAAGGTGCAACCTCACGAGCGATCGCATTACCTAAAGGAAACTGGTATAACTTCTGGGATGATGTACTCCTAGAAGGAGGAGAGTCGGTTAACTTAAAAGCACCTTTGGAACAGATACCGCTATTAGTAAAGGCGGGGAGTATCTTACCAATGGAGGAAGATAATCAACTGATTCTCCATATTTACCCGTCCGCGTTCTTAACCAGTGAAAGTCAGGTTTACAGTGACGCGGGAGATGGCTACGGTGAATCACGGTTGGATCATTTTTACCTAACGCAGAATCAAGATTGCTTAGAACTCACTTGGAAGCAACAGGGAGATTATGCCTTTTCTTATACAGGTGTTCAATTGCACCTCCACGGGTTTGAGGCGCAACAAGTTTGGGTGGACGGCAATGAAGTTAATCAAGGGCGATGCTTGAATGTAGAGCAGTTTGAGCAAGTTCGCTGGCAAGGAGTGTTCACCAATTCTGAACACCGTAGTTAACTTGAATAAGCTTATGTTTAATTCTTTCTCTTCTATTTACCGTCGTTTTTATCGTCGCTGGTTGTATTTATTACTGTCAGTTTTAGTAGCGGTTGGTATTAGTGTCGGTTCACCCCAGAAAACCCCAGCCATTTCATTATTTGATCTCTTAATTCAAGGAGTTCAAATATTTCAGTTGTCCAATATTTCCGATCAAGAAGAAGTCCAACTAGGTAAGGAGATTAATCAGCAGTTAGTTAGCAGTGAGATTCAGCTTTATCGCAATCCAAACGTGAATCGTTATGTGAATCAAATTGGTCAGAAATTGGCAGCAAATAGCACTCGTTCTGATATTCCTTATACATTTCAGGTAGTTAATAATGAGAGCATAAACGCCTTTGCCACAATGGGAGGCTATGTCTATGTCACTACCGGATTGTTAAAAGCCGCAGATAATGAAGCTCAATTAGCCAGTGTCATCGCTCACGAAATTGGTCATATAGCTAGTCGGCATTCAATAGAACAGATGCGACAAAGAGCGATCGCTCGTGGTGTTACCACAGCCGCCGGGTTAGAACGCAGTACAGCAGTTCAGATTGGTGTGGATTTGGCATTGCAGCGTCCCAATAGTCGCCAAGATGAATTTGAAGCCGATCAAAGAGGACTGAGAACTTTAGGCCGTGCTGGTTATGCTCAGTCTGCAATGATTGCTTTTATGCAAAAGTTACTCCAGCAGCGATCGCTTCCTACCTTTTTGAGTACCCATCCCGCAACGAGCGATCGTATCACCGCCTTAAAAAGTGAAATTAATTCTCAAAAAACTTATGGAGGTGGTGGTTTGAATAATGCTGCTTATGAGGCAAAAATTCAACCCTTAAGTTAGTTCCTAATATATTTCAACAGTTTTTACAGGAGGAAAAAACATGGCTTTGTACAAACTTGCTCAATACAATCCTGATTACACAAATGAAATTTTTGATGGTAACGACATTAAAAATTTTGATGTTTACGCCGATGATGACAGGGTTGGTTCCGTTGTCAATATATTAGTTGATGAAAATGATGGTCGTTTCCGGTATTTCATCATTGATACAGGCTTCTGGATTTTCGGTAAACAAGTATTGCTCCCGGTCGGTTTAGCTCGTCTAGACTATGATAATAAACATCTCTTCGTTCCTAAACTGACCAAAGAGCAAGTCAAAAATCTACCTGAATTTAACGAAGGTTTAGCAATCGATAATGATTATGAGGAGCAAGTCAGAGGAGTTTATCGACCTTTAGTGATGACAGCAATGCCGGGTATGTTAGGAACTCCTCCTCTTTATAATTACACGATGGAACCTTACTTATACGAACTGAACGATCCCAGCTTCAGAAACTATGAAGAACGGTTTATGTCTAGGAGGAATCGTAGCAAGACAGAAATACTTTAAAGAAGGGCATGAAGTGAGTCGGTGCGATCTTCTCCGCTCTGGGGGTGAACCTCCAGAGCGACTGACTTTAGGTTAGGAGCGTCACCCGAAGGGCAAAAATCAGTGCCTATTGAGCAGAGTTTTAGAAACTGCTTTCTGCTTTACTCATCCACGTAGCATCCCGTAGGGAAGGGCTAAGAAAAAATCGATCCCATGAATACTTTTTATGACAACAAAACAAAAAATTACTTTCTGTTAGCTACTGTTGGCATATTATCAGTAGGATTTATTAGAGTATACTCAATAGATTTTTATAGAAAGCTTCGGTCTTCAGACGTTACTTCTTTAATATCTCCAAAAATCATTCAGGAGCCAGAAAAGCAAAGCAACTTCTTTCTTCTACCCACCGTTGGCGACACAAATTTTGTGGCTAAAGTTGTAGAAAAAGTGCAACCTGCGGTGGTTGAAATTAAGGTCGCCAGAACCATAAGAACCCAGGTTTCAGATGGGCTTAATAATTTATTTAGACGACAATTTTTTGGTGAAAATATACCAACACAAATACAAATACAGGAGAAAATTACATATCGCCTTGGCTCTGGTTTTGTTATCAATTCCGATGGTCAAATTCTTACTAATGCTCATGTAGTCAAAAATGCCGATACGGTTATGGTATCGCTTCTCGATGGTCGTACTTTTGAGGGGAAAGTGCTGGGATTAGATTCTGTAACTGATATCGCAGTTGTGCAAATTCCCACTAATAATTTGCCATTCGTAGAACTGGGAAATTCCGACTTTGTACAATCGGGACAATGGGCGATCGCTATTGGTAATCCTTTGGGTTTTCAAAGAACTGTTACTGCTGGCATTGTTAGTGCTGTAGACCGTTCTGCTAAAAATATAGGTATTTCTAATCAACATATTGGTATGATTCAAACTGATGCTGCTATTAACCCCGGAAACTCTGGCGGCCCACTGCTAAACGTTCGTGGGAAAGTTATTGGGGTAAATAGCGCTGTAATTTCTACAGCTCAAGGACTTGGCTTTGCTATTCCTATTAACACAGCCCGAAAAGTTGCCCAGAAATTAATTACTAAGGGAAAAGTTGAATATCCTTATGTGGGTATTGAGATAGAGCCTAACAATAATTACAACATTTTTGGCATCCGCAAACGAGGTGTTCTGATTGTCAATGTTGTTCCAGATTCTCCAGCAAACAAAGCAGGACTAAGATTAAAAGATGTAATTCTAGAAATTAAAAATCAGCCAGTAAATACAGTTGATGAGGTTATACAGTTAATACAAGAAAGCCAGGTAGGTAGCAACTTGAAAATACAGATATTACGTAAACACAGACTTTTAAAATTAGCTTTAAAAATAGAAGACTTTCCGACTTTTGCTGAAAACTTATAGCGGTTCCCATTCAAATGCAGAACAACATTACATCGTTAGGTGTGGGGGCACGGCAATGCCGTGCCCCCACGGGTATACCTCACGTAAACGAGAACCGCTGTATAACAGTTAATTAATATTTAAATTAATTCTTAACTACCAAAGTGTTGCAGTAAGGGGAAATTGAAAATCACTGTTTTAAAGCAGTATCAACGTAAGTGAAATAGCAAAAAATGAATAATCAAAGCGATATCTAAGATGAGCTACGCCTACGCATATCAACACATACTAGTAACAAACAGCAACTACAAAACATGATAAAGATACCAGAGTCACCCCAGGGTTGGGAAAACTTGAAATGGCTAGGGCCAAGTTTTTTGTGGATGCTTTCGGCTGCGGGTTCAGGTGAATTGCTATTTACGCCAAGAATTGCCGCACTCTACGGTTACACCCTGTTATGGGCGCTACTTGCGGCTGTGATTTTGAAATGGTTTATAAATGGTGAAGTAGGTCGCTTTTCTGTTTGTACAGGAGCAACCATCCTACAAGGTTTCAAACAACTTCCCGGCCCTAAAAACTGGGCAATCTGGCTGATTTTGCTACCGCAGGTAGTGGTAGCAATTTCTACCGTTGCTGGACTTGCAGGAGCCGCCGCTACAGCACTAATTTTGGTTACTGGGGGAGGTGTCCAACTGTGGACGGTAATTATCATTATTGTGACAGCTGCGATCGTACTTTTAGGACAATACAACGTAGTCGAGACAATTTCTTCTTATGTGGGGATTGCTCGTACTGTAGCAGTGGTGGCCGCTGCTATTTTCGTTTTCCCTAATGTTCGCCAACTAGCATCGGGACTAGTACCGCAAATACCGCAAAACGTGCAGTATCAAGAAATACTACCTTGGCTAGGTTTCATGTTGGCAGGAGCCGCCGGCTTAATGTGGTATTCCTACTGGGTAGAAGCTAGAGGATATGGTGCTGCTAGTGTTAAAGGACAAGAGAGCATAGACCCCAAGCAACTCAACCAGGAGCAAAAAAAGAAACTGCGCGGTTGGCTAAATCTGATGACTATATCCAACACCTTAGCAGTGGTTGGGGCGCTGTTGGCGGCGCTATCTTTCTTAATTCTTGGTGGTGAGTTGCTGCGTCCACAAGGACTTGTGCCAAAAGAAAATCAAGTAGCGGAAACTCTGGGTAGCTTGCTAGGCAACCTTTGGGGGCCGTTTGGCTTTTGGTTTATGGTGGCGATCGTTTTTATAACTTTCTGTAGTACTGTACTTTCAGTAGAAGATGGTTTTGGACGAATGTTTGCCGATGGTACGCAGATTATTTTAAAGGGATTCGGCGTGCGAGGACGCTGGACGGATGAAAAGTTTTTGCAACGTGTGTATATTGTAGTGCTACTTGTAGCTTTACCCATTGCCGTTTACTTGTTTTTCGGTGAACCAGTCGCTTTGCTACAAACCGCAGGTGGAATTGAAGCTGCTCACATCCCCATCGTCACCGGACTGACTCTTTACTTAAATCATCGAATATTGCCTAAGGAACTGCAACCATCGAAGATAATTTTTGGTGGAACAGCGATCGCTGGTATATTTTTTGGTGTGTTTGCAATTATTTATCTGTTACAACTGCTTGGTATCATTGGCTCAGGTGGCGGTTTAGGTTAATAAATACAGTCTGGAGAGCAGTTTCATTTTTTTATAGTCATTATGCCGTATGAGACTACCCGATTCACCTCTAGAACAAATTAGGCAACCAGTTAAACAGATAACTTCTCTGCTTTGGTTTGAACGACTAGCACGATTAGGATACGCAGCAAAAGGCGTTGTTTATTTTATTGTTGGGTTACTAGCAGCCCAAGCAGCCATTGGTTCTGGTGGTAAGACGACGAATACAACTGGTGCGCTAAAGGCAATTGTTGTCCAACCTTTTGGAAAATTCTTGCTAGGTATCCTTACCCTCGGAATTATTGGGTATGTACTTTGGCGTTTAGTTCAGACGTTTTTCGACCCTGAAAAAAGTAAGCAACCAATTAATGCCAAACGAATTGCAAAGCGGATTGGTTATGCTATCAGTGCTTTAGCTTATACAGGTTTGGCTTTGACGGCTATGAAACTGATTATAGGTTCAAGCATTGGCGATAGTGAATCAGTCGAGGATTGGACGATTTATATCTTGGCTCAACCCTTTGGGCGATGGCTAGTAGCTCTAGCAGGGGTGACAGTAATTTGTGTTGGTATTTCTTACCTTTATCAAGCGTATAAAGGGAAATTTCGCCACTCTTTCAAACTTTCCCAAATGAGTCAGACTGAGCAAAATTGGGCAGTGGGTACGGGTAGATTTGGGATTGCTGCCCGTGGCATAGTTTTTGGTATTATCGGCATTTTCTTGATGCTGGCGTCAATTCAATCTAATGGTAGAAAGGCTAGAGGGCTGGGCGGTGCATTAACAATTCTTATACAGCAACCCTTTGGTTCTTGGATTCTGGGCGTAGTGGCTTCCGGTTTGATTGCTTACGGTATCTATTCAGTAATACAGGCTCGTTATCGGCATATTGCTAACTTATAAATTTACTTGGGACTCACCTTTTTAACGCGTTGGCGTAGCCCGTTGAAACTCAATCAACGAATGGCAAAAAAGCTAAAAAGCGCAAAAAATCTCAAAATTGAGATAAAAATTGCAGTTGATCAAATAACTTATTTGAAGCTTATCTAATCTAGACTTTGCAAACCCATCGCAATCTTACTATGTTTCTCAATTTGCCCCATCACTTGTTTTGCTCGTTGAATTACTACCGTCGGTAAACCCGCTAATCTTCCCGCTTCAATCCCATAGGACTTATCAGCACCTCCCGGTTGGACTTGGTGCAAAAAGATAATTTGGTCGGGTAACTCCTTCACCGTCACTTGATAATTAGCCACATTCGGCAAAATACTAGCCAATTCGTTCAACTCGTGGTAATGAGTAGCAAAAATCGTCCGCGCCCGAATATCCACAGCTATATACTCCGCCACCGCCCAAGCAATGGAAAGTCCATCAAACGTCGCCGTTCCGCGGCCAATTTCATCCAACAGCACCAGCGACCTAGAAGTGGCATGGTTGAGGATATTCGCTGTTTCATTCATTTCCACCATGAACGTAGATTGACCAGTTGCCAAGTCATCTACTGCACCTACACGCGTGAAAATGCGATCGCATATTCCCAACCTCGCAAACCTAGCTGGCACAAAACTACCAATTTGTGCCATTAACTGAATCAATCCCACCTGGCGTAAATAACAACTTTTACCACTGGCATTTGGCCCAGTAAGGATGACTAAATCAGGAGAAGGAGAGGGGGAGAGGGGAAGAGGGGGAGAATTCTTCCCATTCTCCTCTGCGTCCTCCGCGCCTCTGTCTTGGAAAGTTCTGTTCGCCGGAAGCCGGCGCTCAGACTTTCCGCTGCGGTTCGTTTCCTCCCCTCCCAACTGCGTCGAATTTGGCACAAAGAACCCCGCAGGTAAAGACTGTTCTACCACCGGATGACGCCCATCAACAATATTTATCTCCCGTCCTGGCAACATTTCTGGACGACAATAGCCTTGATGTACCGCCAACTCAGCCAAACCACACAACACATCCGCCGCCGCCACCGCGCGGGAAAGATTGCGAATTACCTCCGCCTGTGCGCCCACCTCTTCCCGCAACGCTGCAAAAACCTCATATTCCAACTGATTTAAATCATCCCGCGCCGTCAAAATCCGCGCTTCCCGTTCCTTCAACTCTGGAGTGATATAACGTTCCTCATTCGTCAGGGTTTGCTTACGGATGTAATTCGGGGGTACTTGGTCAGCTTTGGCACGGGAAATACTGATGTAGTAACCAAACGTTTTATTAAATCCTACCTTCAAAGTGGGAATTCCTGTTCTGGCCCTCTCGTCAACCTCCAAATTAGCAATCCATTGCTGGTCTGCTTCTACAGTTGACTTTCTTTCATCCAACTGGGGATTTACACCAGCGCGAATTAATCCGCCTTCTTTAATCAGAATCGGCGGCGACTCTACAAGATGCACGTGTAACTTTTGTGCCAATTCTGACAACACAGGTGGCACTTTCTGTAAAGCTTTCAAAAAAGGAGAATGTGCGTCAGTCACTAAGCGAGACAATTCTGGTAAGCGTGACAAAGAATCTGCTAAAGCAACTAAATCTCTGGCATTTGCAGTCCCAGAACCCGCCCGCCCCGTCAGCCGTTCCAGGTCATAAATTTGCCGTAACAACTGCCGCAAATCCTGACGCAGGGAAGTATTTTCCATCAATTCTTGGATGGTATCTTGTCGCGCCCGAATGCCTTTAATATCGAGTAGCGGTTGCAACAACCACCGCCGTAGAGCCCGCCCGCCCATCGCTGTATTCGTTCTATCTAATGCCCAGAGAAGAGAACCATGAAAAGTGCCATCACGAACAGTTTGGGTAATTTCCAGATTCCGACGGGTTTGACCATCAACAATTAGATAATCGGTGGTTGTATAGGTGCGTAGTCTCTGGAGAGAAACTGGGTTTTCTTTTTGAGTATCTTCCAAGTATTCCAGAAGACCGCCAGCCGCGCGGACAGCCAGGGGGAGATGATCGCAACCCAATCCTTCGAGCGATCGCACTTTAAATTTTTGCAATAATCTAGGTCTAGCTTCACCTTGAGAAAAGGGTACTTGCGATCGCAAACTATAACAAAATGCCGACGGCAAACACTGCGGTAAATGCGGCGAAGTTTCTCCCGGACGTAGCAAACTACCTAAATCTGGAGCATTGGTAGGAACCAGTACCTCCGAAGGTTGCAAGCGCATTAATTCTTGTGTCAGGTGTTCTAAATCACTACCTTGAGTTGTGAGAAATTCGCCTGTAGAGATATCTGCATAAGCTAAGCCCCAATGATTAGCAGCAATTACCACAGCCGCCAGGTAGTTATTGCGACCTGATTTCAGCATTCCCTCTTCCAGCAAAGTCCCAGGAGTCAGGATGCGCGTTACTTCCCGCCGTACTAATCTCCCAGTAGCTTCTGAAGCATCTTCCACTTGGTCGCAAATTACCACTGCATAGCCTTTTTCTACCAGCATTGTCGCGTAGCGTTCCCAAGCGTGGTGCGGAACACCAGACATCGCCACCCGTCCTTGTTCTCCAGCTTGCTTACTAGTGAGGACTAATTCCAGTTCTTGCGCTAGTTTTACAGCATCTTGGAAATAGCATTCAAAGAAATCTCCTACCCGATACAGCAACATCGCGTGAGGATATTTATCCTTCGTCTCGACATAGTGCAAGTACATCTGACTTAGCTTGCTGCGGTCTACCTGTCGATGGTCGGAAATAAAAGTACTGGCGTCGGGCTTGGTAGATGGAGTTTCAGAGTAAGAAGCGGTCATAGATGCTAGGAGTTACGCACGGAAATTCCACAATATCCGATGATAACGTGATGTGAAAGTTGAGAGGCGATCGCTCAAGAATTTTTTACTATTGGCTTGGGTTCTTGGCTGGTACATCCATTTTTGCTGTTAGTGTGGTGAAGAAGCGATCGCTCAATGATTTTTTATCCTATCCTACGACTACTTCGACGCGTAGGTGCTGGGGTAGCTGGTTCATAAGCCTTCAGTCCTCCATCACCCGTAAAAATTTCTACTTGGAATGTGCTACTAGTTTTAGCGTAATATTCAGCCACAGTCTTAATTGTCGCATCTCCGATAGAAATCTTTCTAGATGCTAGAGTAGGCCATTCAGTAGCTAACTGTTTCAATTGTTCTGAATTCCAAAGTTCACCCACTTGAGTTTCAAAAACTCCCCAAGGTATAACTCCATCCGCTACTTTCACTAAAATATTACCGAAAGCTTGAGCAATTTCATATCGCTTAGAGTTAGCTTGTGCAATGTGATTACCAGTTTCTATAATTGTTGCTATTGGTAGTATAAACTTTGCACCTTGTTTTTCTTCTGCTTGAAAACGGGCTTCAACTCTTTTTTTATCCCATTTATCATTGTCAGAACCACAAGTTTCTTTACCAGGCACACCTAAGTAGACGCAAAGTATGGATGTGTCAATAATCAGAACCTTTCTCATGTTTAACTTTACTTATTATCAGAAAGGCTCTTTTCAATTGCACCTTTTGTTGCTAATCTGCCTAAACTTCCTGATGCTAGCAAAATAGGAAGATTTTCAATATCTTCTAAAAGTGTAAGCTTGCTTTCCCCCGTTTCAGAATCACGATGTGCGACAACTACAAAAGGAACTATCTCTGGCCCTAAAGCATCAAGTAAAGCTGGGTTATGGGTAGTAACTAAAATATCAATATTTCTTTTGCTGCCAATCTCTCTTAGCATTCTTACTAGTAATTCTGCACGCGAGGGATGAAGACCATTATCTATTTCTTCTATTACTAGTTGACTACCTTCTGGTCGAGTAAGCAATGCTGTAATAATTGCTAAAAAGCGTAAAGTTCCATCCGACATACTTCTAGCATCGATTTCTGTGATGTGATCATGCTTCCATTCCTCCTGACAGTAGAGCATAGCATCAGTCCCAAACCTGCCTACTTTTTCAGCCCATACTTTTTGAATATCTCCTTCTGGTAAATCCTTGATGTATTTAGATATAGTAGATTCTACTTCAGTTTTATGTTCCTCAGATAATGCTGCTAATACACCTGCAATATTAGAAGCATCACTTTCTAAAGTATCAGAAAGTAATGAGTAATCTCGCATTTTAGAAGTAACAGGATTTAAAATAAAGATATTTTCCATAGTCGAAATTACATTAATAATTTCTTTCCCGACTTCTACATCAAGAAATCTATTTTTCAGTCTACTTAATATTGATTTAGAAGGTATTAAATATTCTGTATTCGATAACAAACGTGGATTAAAAGTTTCTAGTTTTAATGTTTCACGATTTAGATTATACTCTGTCTTTAATAAGCAGGTTTTTATATCAGATGTTTGACGAATCATCTGCTCGCCTAAAATTTTAATTACAGGTTTTGTTTTTAATGTAATACTGTAAAGATATTCAGTTTTATGATCTTGTCCCTGAATTAGTGCTTTGAATGTAAACTCAGTTTCAGGTTTAAGTGCAGCCCACTCTACACCACCACGTATAGATGGCAATGTTTTATCTCCCGCTAAAGCTGCTTCAAGATTTTCGCCTCTAACTATTCTTTGTAAAAATTCTAAAGCCTCAACTACATTAGATTTTCCACTCGCATTCGTCCCAATAAGAACAGTCAATGGGTCAAGTGGAAGTTCTGCATAACGGAAACTTTTCCAATTTTCCAGAATGAGTTGCTTAAGCATGACCAACTCCAAAAACTCTAAAATTTTACTTTTTTATTTCGACAAGTTTAGTACAAAACTCTGCGCTCCTCTGCGCTAAACTCCCTTCGGGTTCACCAGTCGCCTGCGGAGGGAAACCCTCCCGCAGCGCTGGTTCACCGCGTCCCTCTGCGTTTAACCAGCATTTTTAGTTTTCCTTCTCCTTTATATTGAATTTTAGCTATAGATTTCTCAGGTTTTTTCATCTTTCGACTACTGCACCATCTCAGCCAAAAAACAGCAAAGCCAGCAGATAGAGTAAAAAATTACGTAATTACTCTATCTAACTGGCTATATTTCGCTGAGTTTTTAACGACTTATTTTTCTGGTGGTAAATCTACACTATAAACAGTTTCCCCAGCCAAGTTACGCAGTGTTACCGTCATCACCTTTGTATAAGCATTAATTTTCACTCCTCCAAAAAACTGCAAACCTTCACTTGGAGGTCGATTTGCTTTCGTACCTGGAGGGAGGCTTTGAAATACCAATTGTGGGCCAAAGGTATTTTCCAATTGGTTCGGCCCAAATGTACCAGAGTTAAGAGGCCCGGCGACAAACTCCCAAAAAGGCTTGAAGTCAGTAAACTGGGCTTTAGCGGAGTCGTAATAGTGGGCTGCTGCATAATGTACATCAGCAGTTAACCAAACAACATTCTTGATATCCTTGTTTTTGATAAATCGTAGTAAGTCAGCCAGCTCTAATTCCCTTCCTAAAGCTGGGCCATCTCCGTTAGCCCAAGCTTCAAAATCAGTGCTACCATCTCGAACTATCAGCCCTAAAGGCATATCACTGGCAATGACTTTCCATGTTGCTTTTGATGATAGTAATTGTCTTTTCAGCCATTGCACTTGTTTTCTGCTGAGAAATTCCGTGTCTTTACTTGGTACTGGCTGATTATTGGGGGTGTTTACTCCCCGATAGGTGCGTTCATCAAGCATGAAAATGTCTAGTAATGAGCCATACTTGAAAGAGCGATAAATTCTTGCTTTGTCTGGGTCATCAGTTTTATACCCAATAGGCATATACTCTAAAAATGCTTGCCTTGCCCTTTGGGCTAGCAAGTTAACATCCTTGACTACATAACGTTCATCGTTGAGAAGAAATTCGCCAGGATACCAGTTATTTGTAGTTTCGTGGTCGTCCCATTGTGCCAGGATGGGAACTTCAGCGTTAAAACGCTTAACATTTTCATCCAATAAATTGTATTGATAGTTACCACGAAATTCTTTTAGGGTTTCTGCTACTTTTGATTTTTCTTCTGTGGTGATGTTTCTCCAGATTGTGCCATCGTCCAGTGTTACTTCTGATGAAAGTGGGCCATCAGCGTAAATATTGTCGCCAGAATGAATGAAAAAGTCGGGTTTAAGTTGGCGCATGGTTTCATAAATTTTCATCCCACCGAAATCAGGATTAATACCCCATCCTTGACCGGCAGTATCTCCACCCCAAACAAAGAATATATCTCGTCCATGCATGGGAGGAGTTCGGAAAGTGCCATTAACAGGAGCGCTGTAGGTATTTTGATAATTTAAATCTTGGAAAATCACCCGATAGAATATTTGTTGGTCTGGTGGTAAGTTGTTGAGGTTAAGTCTGGCTATAAAGTCGCTATTGTTTAAAGCAGTGGGGCCGAGGACGCGCTGCACATTACGAAAAGATTCGCTAGTAGAATATTCTACGATCATTTTGGCGGGGCGATCGCTACGACTCCAAATTACAATATTACCGTTGGATACATCGCCGCTAGCTATGCCATAAGGTATGGCAGGACGCATTTGGTCAGAGGTAATAATTGCAGGTGCTTGGGCAAAAACTCGTGATTTTGATACAAGATTTGTAGAAATAATTCCACCGGCTGTGATAGCTGAACGTAGCAAAAACTGGCGACGGTTTAGCTTCAATGGGCGATTGGATTCCATATTAATTAATGGCAAGCTTAAGCGAAGTATTATAGGATAAGTACTTACCATATCTTGTTATGACAATTAGTAAAGATTGAGTTATCCAAGGGTTAATAAACCATTATAAAAGTTGTTTAAATTACCTAACATAATATTATTTTTACCTCTAATTAAAGTCTGCTTAAACCCATGCAACTAAGGTGAGTTAACTCCAAATACTTGGAAAATAAAGATTAAATAAAACACAAAATGATGTAGTGTGTGCATTGCTTGCAGAAGTTCATCGTGAGGAAAACTGAAATGAAATTGGTTCCGCAAATAGTTCTTGCTACTGCTACTCTTGCTTTAGGTTTTGCTACCCTAGATGCAAAATCTGCCTCCGCCGCAATTGTTAGTTACGCTTTCACCGTTGATAGTCCGATAAATAAAGGACAGGGCTATTTTAGTTTTGATGACTCAACTTTCAGTAATGACAACATTCCAGAAACAACTGTGAAGTCTCTCTATTTCCAGTTCGATGGTGACTCCACTGTTTACACAGAACAAGATGATGTCAATTACCCAGAGTTTCCTCTTGTATTTTCAACCACATTCTTAACAGGACAACCATCTGTGGGATTAGAATATCTATTTGATGATCAAGCTAATCCTGCCAGTTCTATTAGTTACGAAATTGTTGGTGAGGATTTTACAATTTTTTCCAGAACTTCTCCAAATAGTGAAATCGTTTCTGGCAAACTTTCTTATAGTAAAGTCCCAGAACCGACAACTTTAGCTAGTACTATTTTCGCCTGTAGTCTTGGCTGGATATTGAAGAGAAAGGCAATATCAACGAAAAAGGTTAAAGCATAACCTTTTTTTAGAAACAGCAAATTTGGTTATTTAGTAACCGACTAAAATAATAAATAATTGATTCATTATAAAGAATGAAGGATAGTTAATTTTCACTTCATTCTTTATTTATTAACGCCTCTACTGAAGCGATTTTTGAATTATTTTCTAATCATTTGCAATAGTAAAATATCAGGATTAATTTTAGCTATAAGTTCCTACAACATCACTTTCAACTGTTGCAGATTCTAACTCGATATTATCTATCTTATTCAATTCTCCCGCGCGCCAGCTATCTGTTATGTCCTTGATAAAACTGGCAAAGGGTATAGCAACTAACAAACCCAACACGCCTCCTAATTTAGCTCCTAGCAGTAAAGAAATTACAACCCATACGGGATTTAAACCAGTTAAATTTCCTAGAAGCCGAGGTGCAATAAAATTTGAATTTACTTGATCAATTGCAACAGCTACACCCAAAACTTCTACTCCTAGCCAAAAATTTTGCAACGCTACCAACAAACTTACTATGGCGATACCTATGCCCGTACCAAAGGGAAACAGAGAGAATAAGCCGATACCGATGCCAAAAAGTAGAGCCAAGGGAACTTGTAGTACCCAAAATGCTAGTGTAACCGTCAATCCCAGCACAGCACCCAATGTTGCTTGACCGATGAAGTAATTGTGAAAATCCTCTCGTAATAATTGCCGTAATTTTGAGCCAATATTACGAGGAAACCACTGAAAAACTCCGTCCCAAAGACTTTCACCATTTAATACCAAGTAAATAGTCAGCACCACCGCTAATAACACGTTGACTACAGTACCAATGGTATCGACAGCAAAGCCGAGAATTCTCCCAGTAAAGGATTGAAGTTGGTTAGATAATCGTTCGAGAACTTCACTAACTAAGCCACTTACATTAATGGGAAGCTGCTGTTGATTTAATGCCCAATCCTGAAAAGCTTGCAGTTGTAGAGTCCCAGAATCAATCCAACTGGGCAAAATGTTAGCTAGCTCGTTGAGTTGTTGTATGATCAGGGGCACTAAGGTGATGCCTAAAGCCACTAAAACCACCACAGTCAAAAGCAAGACTCCTCCAATAGCTAAGTTGCGTTTCACTCCTTGTTCTTGGAGAAATTGGATTGGATAATTCAACACAAAAGCCAGTAAGATAGCGGCGGCAAAAATACTAACCAGGGGTTGAAAATACTGTACAACCTGGATTAATAGCCAACCGTTGAGAATAGCCAGGGGAAATACCAATCCTATGGTTATCCATCGTGGCAGTTTATTTGCTGATTGCATTCGTGATGACTCCACAAGAGTTCTAACTTTATTTTGGCGGTAATTTGGGATTTGGGATTGGGGACTGGGGAACTCGGGGCCCCCTCTGGGGATAAGGGGCAATGGGGATTGGGGATTGGGGACTGGGAAGAAATTTTCCCCCTCTGCCCCTCTGCCCCATGTCCGCTAGTAACACTTACAACAATCAATTGTTAGGGTTATTGCTTTTTCTCGATAAAATCCAATAATATACGCTGATGCACATGCCCCAAGGGACGCACTTCTCCAGCGTTTTGCGAATAACAGTTACCCTGACGAATATCTTCGAGTGTCATCAACCCCATATCCCAGCCTTCATTCAGAACTAGTTGATTTAATTCCACCAAGAGTGGTGCTTGAAAGACATGACGGATAACTTTTTCATCGGAATAACAGCCAAATTCAAAAAAGGGTGGTATAATATAGCCAATTTCTTCTAAGATTTCTCGCTTTACTGCAACATCTGGAGTTTCACCAGGTTCGATATGACCGCCAAATAGCCCCCAGTAACCAGGGTAGAGAATACCAGGGATATTATCCCGCAGTTGCATGAGAAACTTGTTTTCTTGGTAGAGAATAGCGATCGCTACATGCACTGGTTGATCGTTCATAAATTTTTATTTGGCTGTTTTCTGTTAAAATTATTACTCTTCTTCTAAATAAACTTCCCCCAACTCTTTACCAGCTAAAGGGATACTTTGATAGCGAACTTTACCCTTAATTACTACTTGCGCTCCCTCTTCCAGACCAGTTTGATTGGTGACAACCCAGATTTTGCCAGTTGAGTCATTGATTTGATAAGCCTGCTGCTTCATCAGGGGAGCTTGCTTTTCTACCTTACCTTGGATGTAAACTATAGCCTGATTGTTTTGTTTTGGTTTAATTTCTCGAATCGGAGTAACATTAGTACCATTTTTTAAGGGGAGCATCCCACTAGAGCCAGATGATGTCATTCCACAACTATAAAGGCCCATTACTAGGAAACAAATCAATCCTAGACGGTAGGGCATAGACTTCTTGCAGAAATCGGGCAAGCTGTCCCCGGACAAAAATGAAAAAGCAAAATTTTTCTTTTGTTGCATGAGAGCCATCGGTTGAGCAAATTTTCGCATCATTGCTTGCCTTGTCGCCAGTTTCATTGGGTCAGTTCCCATTTATTGGGGATTGGGGACTGGGGACTGGGGACTGGGGACTGGGAAGAAATTCTTTTATTTCCCCCCTGCCCCTCTGCTCCCCAATTATCAGTCCCCAATCCCCACTCCTATTTATTCATCAAATGATGCCGTTGATCTGAGAAGATAAATATTATGGACTTGCTATGAAAAAAACGCTACGGCATTAACAGCGAAATCATAATGGTCAACAACCAATAGTCAAGAATTAATGATTTATTGACTGGATTTTGGACTCTTGACTTTGCATAGCGGCTGGACTTTGGACGAAAGGCGAAGATAGCTGGAAATTCTCATGGAAAAAACTGCCAAACTTCTTGATGGTAAAGCTTTAGCTGCAAAAATTCAGCAAGAACTTTCTATTGCCATTACACAATTACAACCAAAAATTGGACGATCCCCTGGTTTAGCTGTACTGATGGTTGGTGACAATCCAGCGTCAGCTGCTTATGTACGCAATAAAGAAAAAGCCTGCACTAAAGTAGGTATTGCTTCTTTTGGCAAACATTTTTCTACCGACACTACTCAAACGGAACTAGAAGAAGTAATTGCAACACTCAATAACGATGAACGGGTGGATGGCATTCTCGTACAGCTACCTTTGCCTCACCACTTGGATGCTGTGACTCTGCTACATCAAATTGATCCCGAGAAAGACGCTGATGGACTGCACCCAGTTAATTTGGGGCGATTAGTGCGGGGAGAAGCTGGTTTACGCAGTTGTACCCCAGCTGGTGTCATGCGGCTTTTACAAGAATATGAGATTCCCTTGGCAGGAAAACAAGCAGTCGTGGTGGGACGCAGCATTTTAGTAGGTAAGCCAATGGCATTGATGCTACTAGAAGCTGATGCTACAGTCACGATCGCCCATTCGCGATCGCACGACCTCAAAACCATCACCCAGAATGCTGATATTCTAATTGCAGCAGTCGGCCGTCCCGGATTAATCTCTGCCGATATGGTGAAACCGGGCGCTGTTGTGGTAGATGTGGGGATGAACCGCGTCACCGATGCTAATGGCAACAGTCGGTTAGTGGGTGATGTTGACTTTGAATCAACTGCTGGCGTGGCAGAATTTCTCACCCCGGTTCCTGGCGGTGTTGGCCCGATGACTGTCGCCATATTGTTGCAAAATACATTTACTAGTTATTCAAAGACAGCAAAGTAGTTATGGAGTAGTCAAGAATTAGCAGACAAAAGACAGAGAGTTATCTTTAACTCCTCATTTTTTCAGCACCAGAGCAACTTAAAATTGTGACGTATACGACAAAAATTTTAAAATGTCAGGAACTTAAGAATGGTAGCAACAGATAACGTTTACAAGACACCAGAGGAAGCCACGTTTAACTTAGCACTCTATCTAAAACAGCGACAAAAGCTTTGTGATACTGCTTTGGATCAGGCGATCCCAATCATTTATCCAGAAAAGATTTATGAAGCGATGCGCTACTCGCTATTAGCTGGAGGGAAGCGTGTACGTCCTATACTCTGCCTTGCTACCTGTGAAATGTTTGGTGGCACAATCGAAATGGCGATGCCAACAGCCTGTGCTGTAGAGATGATCCACACAATGTCGTTAATTCACGACGACCTTCCAGCAATGGATAATGATGATTACCGTCGCGGGAAGCTGACGAATCATAAAGTCTATGGCGACGATGTGGCAATTTTGGCTGGAGATGGCTTGTTGGCTTTAGCTTTTGAGTTTGTCGCCACTCAAACCCCCCAAACCGTTGACAGAGCAAGAGTTTTACAGGTAGTTGCTCGTCTGGGAAGGGCGCTAGGCGCTGCTGGCTTAGTCGGCGGTCAAGTGGTTGATTTAGAATCGGAAGGGAAATCAGATATTTCTCTAGAAACGCTGAATTTCATTCATAGACACAAAACAGCTGCACTTTTAGAAGCTTGTGTTGTTTGTGGCGGAATTTTAGCCGGAGCCTCATCTGAAGATGTGCAACGATTGACTCGTTATGCTCAAAATATAGGACTAGCCTTCCAGATTATAGATGATATTTTGGATGTCACTGCGACTCAAGAGCAATTAGGTAAAACCGCTGGCAAAGACCAAAAAGCTAAAAAAGTGACGTATCCCAGCCTTTGGGGACTTGAGGAATCCCGTTTAAAAGCCCAAGAGCTAGTTAAAGCAGCTTGTGCAGAATTAGAACCATTTAAGGAACGAGCCGAGCCAATGGTGGCGATCGCTCACTTCATTACCAGTCGCAATCACTAAGTCAATTTTGGATTTTGGCATTTGGGTTGCATCAAAATGTTTCTTCAATTAACAACCGCTGCTAATATTTACAAACCTAACCAAAATACCATGCAGGACATAGGCGACATCTTAGACAACCGGGTGCTGATGGTTGCTCTGATAGCTTGTTTAATTGCTCAAGCATTAAAGCTCATAATCGAGATAGTCCAACATCGCAAACTGAATGTGCGTGTTTTAGTGACAACCGGAGGTATGCCCAGCGCCCATTCTGCTCTAGTTACAGCTCTCGCGGCTGGTGTAGGGCAAACGCTTGGTTGGGCATCTCCTGATTTTGCCGTTGCTATGGTTTTTGCCATCATCGTCATGTATGATGCAGCGGGAGTACGCCAAGCTGCTGGTAAGCAAGCTCGTATTCTCAATCAAATGATTGATGAGTTATTTCATGAAAAACCAGACTTTAGCCAAGACCGTCTCAAGGAATTACTTGGACATACACCAGTTCAAGTAATAGCCGGGTCGGCTTTGGGCATAACTATCTATTGGTTAGCTAGGTCTGCTTATTAAACTTTTTCTTCTTCCTTCTCTTTTCTAGGATACGCTGACGCTCGTCGTACGTTTACGGTGAAGCGAACTACGCGTAGCGTGTCGTAGACAAGACTCGTTAACGCGAACGTGTCCTACCCTTCTCCTAGCAAAAAAGCTACGCGAACGGCAAGCCGCTTTGCATCTACGTGTCTATGCATCGTTTGCAGTATTTTCAAATCACTTCCCTTAATGGGGATGGAAAGATTACCATTTTAGTCTGTCTCAATCCATTGGTAATTTGTTTTTATTTCTCTTTCCTTCACGGGGATAAAAGCAAACTATCGAACATTGGTAATGGCATTACCTAGAAGTTTAGTTCTCATTGCAACAAAAGTTGATTGGTCGAATTTAGTTGAGATACAATCTATTTTTCCCAAAGTAGAAGCAGTTGGTAATTTTACTATATTTAACATCAAAGGTAATAAATATTGTCTGATTGTGAGTATAGATTATGAAAAGCAGTTGATTTATATTAAATACATCCTTACCCATGCTGAGTATGATAAGGAAAAATGGAAAAATGACCCTTATTTTTAATCAAGATAAATATAAAGAATTATTAGTTAAATATCAACCAAAAGTAATTAGGAATGAAGAAGAAAATGAGAGAGCATTAACTATTGTTGAACAGCTAATGCATTGCATAAATCGAAGTCTTGAAGAAAATGAACTTTATGATTTACTAATTACTTTAATTGAAAAATTTGAACAAGAATATTATTCACCTGGTTCAGCTTCTACACCTCATTCAATGTTACTTTTTTTAATGGAGCAAAAGAATACTAAAGAGTCAGATTTAGTAGATGTTATTGGTTCTCAAGATGTTGTTTTAGAAGTTGTGAATGGTCAGCGAGAAATTAGTAAAGTACAAGCTAAGGCTTTAGGAGATTTTTTTCAAGTTGATCCTGGTGTGTTTATGTAAGTATTTGGAAAGAGTATCCCAATTTAGCAAATTTACCAAGATGATTAGTGATCATTACGAATGAAGCGATCGCTTTTATTTTACTGAAGATTTTTTATTGTGCTTAAGAGTTTTGAAAATGGCATTAGGACTAGCGATCGCTGATTTATATAAGTTGGGTTAAAGTTAGAAAACCCAACATTCACCTCAACTTACTAGCAATAATTAGGCTGATTTAAAAAATCGAATAATTTCGCGGACATGATCGAGAAATTGCCCGTCAGTTGAAAGTTGCGCGATCGCATTTCTGGCTTCTCTTGCCAAACGTTCATGTTCAGTTTGATTTGTAGCCCGTAATTCTTCTAAATTAGCGGCAATTCGCGCTAAGTCTCGGCGAGTTTCTTCAGCGAAGCGTTGTTGAGTTGCTGGCAAAGAATAAGGTTGTTCTGGGTTAAGTTGGTCTTCTATTTGCCGAACTTTGTCTTCTAGAGAATTGAAGCGATCGCGTAGTTCTACAATATCTTCACGGGGATACTTCCATTCTTGGCGAATCATTGTCAAGCGTGCATACAAATATTCATAGGCACGGATAGCCGGACGTAGGATAGTTAATAATAAAGCTGCACCGGAACTTATATATCCCACGCTACTAATACCAGTGGCAGCAAGAGTATAAAGACCAATAGCTGAGAATAAGTGTAAACCAATGGCAACCCAGAGCGATCGCTTTGCTAACAGTTTGACGTATTTCTCTTGTTTCTCATCAACTGGAATTCCTTTCTCAGCCGACTGTGCTGCTTCCGCTAAGACTTCTTTAGCTTGAAAATGCACATTCCACGGTACGGTAACAATTACTAACAACCACCAAAAACTTGCACCACCAATCACCCAATCGAGAAAATTACCAGCAGGTATATGCAACCATTGCAGTAAGCCAAAAGCCGCCAACACCACAACCACAATTCCAACAATAGAACTGATGAAAAAGTTAATATACATTTTGTTATATCTCTAGTGAAACTATTACCTCGATCATGGCTGCGAGTTCGTAGTTATACAGATATACCTGTGATGGTTTTTTTAGTTGCACATATATAGCAGGGGGCAGAGGGGAAATAAAAGAATTTCTTCCCAATCCCCAATCCCCAGTCCCCAGTCCCCAGTCCCCAGTTCACTGAATTAAATAGCTGCGCCAAATAGGTTGAGTATTTTCGCTTCCTTTTTCTGGAAGCAGCAATCGCCAAGTTTTGCCTTCTTGCTGAATTTGCAAGTAAACTTCAAAGGGTTTTTGTGGTTGCGTTAAGCTTCGTTTTGGTAGCTTGACAATTAAGTCATAACTCCCCCGAACGCGAAAAGCTGGTAAATTTTCAATAGTCAGCGGTTGTTCTTGGGTAATTGATAGATGCTTGATTTCAAAACTTTGGAAATCTAGATCTAGCTGTTGGTTAAGTTTTTGTTGAGCTTGCTTTAGCTCAAGTGCGATCGCTTTTTGCACTAACTCACTAGTTGGCAGCAACCCAATACTGCCACAAGCTGTTAATAGCACTAGCAAAATTGCTGTTAAAATCAACCGCACCATGTAATTTCTGATAAACTTTCCAGCGTTAGTATAGCGGTAAATGCCTTAAATTCTCTCATCTACCATGCCAAAACAGACTATTGGTCTTGATAACAAACTCTACAATTACCTTTTATCCGCTTCGCTGCGAGAGCCGGAAATTCTCCAGAAGTTGCGTCAAGAAACAGCCAGCCATCCTAGTAGCGGAATGCAGATATCACCAGAACAAGGGCAATTTATGGCTCTATTGGTGCAATTAATTGGAGCCAAAAAAACTCTGGAAGTTGGAGTATTTACGGGTTATAGCTCACTCTGTGTAGCTCTGGCGTTACCTGCTGATGCCCAGATTGTTGCTTGTGATGTGAGTGAAGAATTTACTGCGATCGCACGACGGTATTGGCAGCAAGCAGGGGTTGCCCATAAAATCAATCTCCGATTAGCACCTGCTTTGGAAACTTTAGATCAGCTCTTGGCAACTGGGCAAGCTGAGACATTTGATTTTGCTTTTATTGATGCTGATAAAGAAAATTATGACGGATATTATGAGCGATCTCTGCAATTAGTGCGTCCAGGTGGATTAATTGCTATTGATAATGTTTTATGGTCTGGACAAGTTGCTAACCCGCAAACTCAAGATGAAAGTACCCAATCTATCCGCGCCCTGAATGAGAAACTACACTACGACGAACGAGTAACTCTTTCCCTCGTCCCCATCGCAGATGGACTTACATTAGCGCTCAAGCGACGCTAGTAGGACTAACCCTTTCAAGGTGTAATGTATTTTTCTTAGTGTCTTAGTGGTTAAAAAATTGATTTTTGAACTACTAAGACACAAAGGTAAAAAGCCCAATTTGGGGATTTCTACGCACCTTGAAAGGGCTGATGCTTAAAAGTTGAAGCCGACTCCTAGTAGTAAGCCGACATCAGTTTCATCTAGAAAAGCTGCGTTTACAGAACCGGTTGCCGTAAATCGAGAACCTAAAGGAATATCTACACCACCACTTAGTAGCAAACCAAACTCAGTGTCACCAGTGATTTCAACAGCTACACCAGCACCTATGTAAGGAGATATGGGGAAGGCTGGTACAGCCCCCGTTTCTGCTATCCGTGGAGTCAGATCTAAGGTCAGGGGAACTAGAAACAGTGTATCGTCCCCAAACAACGCCGATGGTCGCACCGATATATTGCGTGTCAGACCGATTTTGCTGATAGCTGCAAAGTTACTTTCGCCCAAAGCTGAGCCACCGCTTAGACCAATGTTGCCAGCAACCCCGACATAGCTAGGGCCACCAAGGGTAGTTCTACCTGGGGTCACTCCAGAAGGAGTTCCTGGCTGTTGATTTAACTGACTGAGATTAATATCAGGTGGTATCAGAACTTGGTTAATCGCATGGATTACACCATTGCTGGCTTGAATGTCTGGCTGAATAACTCTGGCATCGTTCACCGCAACTTGATTGCTAGCGCTATCAATTTGAATATTTACAGGTCTATCTTCAAAGGTTTTCAGTTCCCCAGCCGAGAGTTGATTAGCTGTTACTGCACCAGGAACCACATGATATCTCAAAATCTTAATCAATGTTTCTCTGTTCTCTGGTTGCTGTAATTGCTCTAGTGTTGCAGCAGGTATGGCAGCAAATGCTTCATCGGTGGGAGCGAAGACTGTATAAGGGCCAGGTTGTTGTAGAATCTCCGCTAGACCTGCTGACTTTATTAAAGCAGTCAGGTTTGTAAAAGAACTACTGGATGCAGCAAGAGAAACGATATCGCTACCAGCTTGAGTACCGCCAGGAGTTCCTCCTACAATATACTGACTAGCTGGAAGATTGCTAGCAATGGGTTGTACCCGTCCCTGCCTAACTAAAGCTTGATACAAAAATGCCGCTGCTTCAGCACGAGTCAGCGGCACTTGTGGATTGAGTTGTTTTACATCTGGATAGTTGACTACAATATTGGCTTGTGTTGCTGCTGCTACATTATTAACAGCGTAGTTCGGGATAGCTGAGGCGTCGGTATAATAGGTACTGAGAACACCTGATGCATCACTGCTACTGCTCAAACCTAAGCCATTGGTTAAAGCAACGATCGCTTGTACTTTTGGAATTTCTTGATTTGGCAAAAATAAGTTATCAGGATAGCCTGCCATGAATCCAGTCTCGTAGGCATTCTGAATTGCAGAAGCAGCCCAGTAGTTAGCAGGAACGTCTCTAAAACCACCTGCACTCAATTGCCGAATTCGGTTTTGATTACTGAAGGCTTTTTGAATCATCGCCGCAAATTCAGCGCGAGTCACAGATTGATTCGGCTTAAATGTGCCATCAGGAAAGCCACTAATTACATTATTTGCAGCCAAAACTTGAATGAATGGAGTCGCCCAGTAATCTGAGGCAACATCAGACAAGTTAACTGTTGGAGTTGATGATGGTGTAACCGGAGTTGGAGTAGTCGGAGTAGTTGGCGTAGTTGGAGTAGTCGGAGTAGTTGGAACAGTATCTTGAGACGAAGCTGGGGCAGAAATCAGGATGGGAGCTACTGTAGCAGTTATCACTCCTAAAGCTAGCAAAGGAGCGCTTGCTGATGACCAACGAAAGAAACTAGACATGAAAATCTCCTCCAGAAAAAAGTAGAGCCATTTCTCAAATTTGTTGATTGATTATGGAAAAACACCACACGCAAGGTTAGGGAGGGGCACAAATATCAAGATGATTGTTTGGCTTGCCTCATCATCAAAACCAAGAATCCGAACTGTAACTCTTGAAAATCCCAATGTTTGACCTTCTAGTCATCTGCTCTTGCGTCTAATAAGATTTCTCCAACTATTTATTACATATAGTAATCCTAATTGAGTTGTGATAGTTTAGTTTTTTAAAGAACCCTAGATAAATTAGTACAAGTCCATAACTTTATCCATTTTGGATCTTGGTCTAGTAGTAAGTTTATTGGTATTTGAGCGGCGTCTCTCTGTAGTTGCCGATAAATGTTAATGCCTTTAAGTGGAGCTGCATAAGGTTTAATAATATTGTCAAAGAGAAATGTGTGTAATTCCAACACAGATAGTATTTTGAATCTATTACCCCAATTGCACAACTAGCTAATGACTATAGTTTTAGACTAGTTTTTCACTCTTTAGATAGTTGACTGTAATGAAAAACTGAGAATTGATAGACTGGAAATCAGCGATCGCACTTGAAAATTTAGAGCTTAATTAATCAAATATTTTAGAAGTTATAGGCTGTACGAATCAACATAACTTGAATTCTCAAATTTAGTTGTTTTAAACCGGGAACATTTCATCATTTCTTCAGTCAAATCACGCGAATGTCAGATCTGTGCGAACAACTCCGGCACGCTCATGACGAGCTAAAAGTTTGACTGTACTACCTACGGGTGCACGCACTACCCATTCTACTTTTGCCCGATCATTAGTAGAATCGCCCTGCCGTCTGGCAGGAGCCGAGGGTTTGTAGGCACGTCCTTCCAATTGGCCTAACTCTTCAAGGGGCTTACCTGTTTCTAAAGTTGCACCAGGAGGCAGTGTAATTTCACAGATACAACCTCGCACCAGCTTTTTATCCAAAGCTTTTTGAGTGATGTAAGTGGGTAGCCAGCCTGTATTATGTATAACTAACTGCACCCGATAAGTATCATCACCCAACTTGGAGACGCTGGCTTCGTAAATCTCTAAGCAAGGAGAAATTAATAAATGCCACACCAGCCAGTCAGGAAAGCGGGCTATTTCCTTCTCTAAAAACTCTGGGGGTGGATTTGTCCAAGCATACATGGTATCCCAACCGCCCAGTTCAATTTGACCAAGTTGGGAATGATTGAAGGGATACCAATCTACGTAGCCCTTACCTGCGAGTTTTTCATCGTTCCAACGCAGCAACTTTAAGTCATCTTCTAGAGGATGTTCCCGCTGCCAATCGATATATTTGTACTCAGCAATTCCGGCTTGGCGTTGAGGACTCCAGACTTCTACTGTCCAAGCAAATAGACCTTGGTGCTCATAAGCCCAGTCGTCAAATGTGCCTGTAATTATATCTTTGGGGTCATAACGGAACTCATGAAAGGCGGAAATGGCTGGGTATTCTGTGAGTTCAGTGCCTTTTGCGCCAATACGTTGGTAAGTGCGGAGGTCATTGACAGGTAATTCTTCATCGCTGAGGTGAGTATATGGACGGATGAGAACACCGCTGAAGGTATGGAAAGCGATCGCTCCTGTAATGTTAGCATGAGTTGTAATAAACTGTACAAGCGATCGCACTTCTGTTTCAGATGTAGGATAGGGCCCAGCCCCCGGTTGCTCAGACTCTTGTCGCCACAAAGCTGGAAAATTTCGGTTTAAATCCAGCCCTTCCTTAGAACGCTGAATCTGGATTTGAACTCCGTCATAATTTTCTATCCGACCTTCTGGTAGTAGGCGATAATACTGACCACCTGTTTCTGTCGGCTCACGACGCACTAACAAACGTGGTTCTGTAGAGCAAATTTTCCAAGCACCATTAGCATCCGGGATTCGCATGAGTAAAATCCGACCATCGCCATCGATGTCTTCCATCACTAACCCGTTGCTATCATCATCATGGGGATAGGGACGGGTTCCAGAGCGAATAAATTTCGGTTTTTCAGCCAGCGCCAACTCAGCACCATCGGGGTTAACACGGGGGCAAATGTAGAAGGTGCGCGTATCCAAGCAACGGGTGATGTTTGAGTTAGTGCCGTAGGCTGTGACTAATGTTTGCAGTAAGTATAAGCAAACACTCGACGGTGCTAGTTCAGTGGCGTGGATGTTGCCATCAACCCAAAGTGCTGGTTTTTCTGTATCTGCACCATTGGCAAAGTTGGTAACTGTTAATAGCCAGATGTCACGTCCTTCGTAACTCTTACCTATGCTTTCTATGCGTACTAGCTGGGGAAATTCTTCAGCGTAACCATGCAGAATGCGTGTCAGGTCTTCGTAACGGTAGTATTTATCAAACCGAACGTCTGGCATAACAAACCTCATCATGCACCCGTTGATTATTATTTAACATACCACTATCGGTTATTAGCTTTGAGAAGCAACATTCAAGGACGTTGCATATTTTTGCGGCATAATTTCTCAACTCACACAACAACGTCGATGGATTCTGCGCTTTTCACTTATGATAAAATTTATCATTTAGTAGTATCGTTAATAGAGAAGCGAATCATAGATAAAACAAGGGTAGCGCTTCAAAGTAAATCAACTCGTATGGCGATCGCACAATGGCTCTTAAAAGCTTTCGCACAAAGTTTCGGCATTCTCTTTATCGTCACACTTGTCGGTCTTTCTTTCCCTGTAATTGTTGCGTCAGAAGAAAAATCTAATCCTAACAATGAACCTGAACCCCTTCAAACTGAGATTACACAGCAAGATATCAGAGTTATTGAGCGATTAGTAACCATTGCTGAACGCAACTCAGCCCAAGTGCTAGAAGCAAAATCTGCAATGGGATTGAATACCTTTAGAGATGTTGTAGCTATTGAATTATCACCATCTTCAAGCACTACCTCAATATCACCAGATTCCTCATCTGAACGCGAAAACAGTTTTTCGTTCACCATCACAATTGATCCAATTAAATTCATCAGTACTTTTGGGCAACTACCTGTTTTGCAGGCTCGTTGGAATGAAGCTAAGCAGCAAAAACGAGTCGCTGTGGTACAATACTATGTCGCTTATGTTCAATCCCGCGAAGCTGCGAAAGTTGCTGCTTATCGGATGCAAAAGTTTACTGGGGGTTCCCGCATTGCGAGTCTTCGTTCGTCTAGGAACGTTAATCACTTCGCTAATCCTGATTATGTTGCAGCTGCAACTGAAATGCTAAATACAAACACGCGTGAACGATTAGCACTGGAAGAATTAGCAGCTTGTGTCGGTTTATCTTTGCAAGCAATAACTAATGTCATTAATGGGCAATAGGTGTTTTGATATCATGTCCAGTTAATCAAGCTGAATAAAAATGTTCGTTTGTAGTCAGGACTTTAGTCCTAGCTTTGGGGACTGAAGTCCCCACTAAAAACTACATTTTAAGCAATGAAAAAAGTACAAGGAGGAAACGCCACTGTTTCCCAGTTTGATTTAGCTTTACTTCAAATAAAACAATAATCCAATCCCTGCGATCGCAATTATCACACCAGATATTGCTCTCCAACTCACTTTTTCACCCATACAGATAGCGATGGGGATGACAAATAGTGGACTAGTCTGCATTAAGGTTGAGGCAATTCCAGCAGCTGTGAATTTAATTGCTGTCTGTTGCAACCAAATTCCTAGGAAGGTTCCACAAAAGGCAGCAAAGAAACTTGCGAAAATTACTCGCCGCGATCGCCAGTAGGGATACGATAATGTCACATCTCTGCGGTTAGGAATCCACGCCCATACTAGGATAATCAATACACCTGCACTCAATCGTAACAAGGCAGCCCACAACGGGTTAATGCTTGCCGTCGCATACGCTACGCGGGAAATCACAGTTCCGGCGGCATTTGTCATTGCTGCTAATAAACCAAAGCCGATTCCCTGCCATAGTTGCGTTGAGGAAACATCGCTTGTACCAGCAACTCGTTCTGTCACCACCCAAGCAACTCCCAAAATGGTGAGCAAAATGCCGCACCAAGCATTGATATTTAACCGTTCCTGGAGAAGAATTGTAGCAGCGATCGCTGTCATTGGCGGGGAAAGAGTTCCCAAAAGTAAAACCCGACGCGCCCCCAAGCAATTTATAGCTGTCAGGAAGGCTGTATCGCCTAAGCCTATACCTACAATGCCACTCAGAAAAAGTAGAAATACAGGTAAAGGGGCCAAGGTTGGCAAAAAATCCCCAGTCAGCAAGATAGTTAATAAAAGTAGGGTAATGGCAATTATCCCTTTAATCAGATTTAGTTGCAGTGGCGGAATACGTTGCCCCAAAAGTCCATACACCACTGATGCTATAGCCCAAAAACAGGCAGCAAATAAAGCCGCCACTTCGCCTTTCCAAGCTGTGATCGAAATAATTAAAGAATTATTAAAAATAATATACACACCTGAATTAATGCCTGAAACTCTTTAATACTACATCAAATAATTGAATAAATATTAGCACTCACAGGCAGCAAGTGCTAATTATTGGCTAAAGTTTAATACCTTGGATATAAACGGGAACTCTACTTTTTCTAGATGGAATGTAGTGATTTTGCAAGGATAATTCTCTATCAAAGAAGAAATTTGTACAACTAATTAGTGAGGGTGAAGACCAAAATGAAATATACTTTTGATATTGTAGGCGTATCTCAAGTTTTGTATTTTTTTAATCACCAACAGCAAAGTTGGCAAAAATCACCACAACAAGGCGTAGAATATCTGGGAACGCACACATGTACTTTAGATGCATTTCTAGAATCTGTGGAATCGGTTCCGGCAAAGTGGGGCTGGAATTTTGATCAAGTAGTAGATACAGTAATTCAATTTTGGTTAAATAACTCAGAGAGCGTTAGCTACTGGAAAGCGCGTTTAAGTGATGCAGGTAGAGATAATTTACTAGTAGCTAGAGTGGCAGATATTACGGCTTTACAAGCTGAATTTGAATCTCTATTAGGTAAGGATTATTAATTTGCAACAGACATAGCAACTGCTAAAATTTATAAGTATATTTATATAGTGGTTGCTATGTTTTCACAATAATTTGGTGCTTTGCCTGTTCTCAAGTGCTTTAAGAACTTTAAGATATAAACTTTCTACTCTCTTAGTTTGAATCTCACCAGTTGAGGCATAGTGAGTTAAGCCAGGAGAGGCATTTACTTCAATAGTTGTATAATTTAACATTGGCAGTGTTATATCATTAGTAATAATATCCACACCTGCTAATCTTAGACCCATATCTTTTGTAATATTTACTGCTAATTTATGAAAATCTGGATGGATATTTTCAGTTAAATCTACCGCCTCGCCTCCGCTTGATAAATTTGCATTGTCTAAAAGGTAAACAATACTATCTTCGGATATTACACTATCAAAATTTAGTCTCTGTCTTTGCAACTTTAGTTTGATTCTGTAATCTTCGTAATCTATAATTTTTTTTCTACCACTTTTGAGAAAGTTTTCTTGTTTTTGGCGCATCAATTCTACAACACTAGATTTCCCATCTCCTTTAATAAATAAGGGAATTCTTTGATATGCCGAAAGAACTTCGTCATCCAATACCACAATTCTATAGTCATTACCATTATAGAATCGCTCGACGATTAATCCTGAGTTGTTTTTCAATATTTTTTTGGCTACTTGATAGTATTCTTGTTTATTATAAACCTTCGTCACAAACATTCCTTGACTGAGGTTAATCGGCTTGACAATTACAGGAAATCCCAATTCTTTCGCATAATCAAATCCAGCATCAATATTCTTAGCATTAGATAGTTTTTCACAAACTTTATAACTAAAAAATCTTTGGCCTTCAGTAACCTGATAGCCAAATTTCTTGAGAAAAAAGTTTGAGACACCTTTATCTTTTGCTATTGCTGCTGAGCCAAAATAATTAATATCAAATGTAGCTGTATGAAAAAATGTTTTATTTCCGTTTTTAAACGTAATGTGTCCAACAAAGCTATATTCAGGATCAGTTACAATTACTGCTCCTATTTCTTCTGCTAGTTTTTTAATTGTTGAAGTTGTGAATGGTATTTTCATTATAAAAGGTTTAATTTGTACGAAAAAATTTTATCTAATTTATAGTAATAGGTCAATATACTCTGAGTTCGTAGTGAGCGATTCATCGCTTAAAACAAGGATGATCAGGACTAAAGTCCTTACTACAAACTTTAATTTATTTACACTTAGCTACTTAATAATAGGAAAGTTAAGAGTGTGATGTTTATTGATTTGCTGCTTCGGAAATTTTGTACATCGAAAACTGAGCTACTTTGACGGTAAGCCACCGAAATTTAAAATATGAATGTATTATTTGAGACTCACTTTATCATTTGATCACTGCTACTAGCTTTAGTTCTGTTTATTTATCTAAATCGCACAGACGGAATACTTGTCATACCTTCAACTTTATCGTTATTTCTTCTTAGTTTTCCTTGGATCAGTTGCAAATCAAGGCTTTGAGGTTGATAGCTGAGGGGGTATTGCAATTTAATTGGTCTAAAATGTAGCCCTAAGTGTTGACAATTTATAAATAATCGAATACTAAGGTGGCAGCATCATTAAATAAAAAGCGTTAGTGCATTCCTACCTAGAAACTAATTAACGCCCTCTACTAAACTTCATACGGATAACATAATCATGCCAGAAAATACGGATAACAAAGCTTCCAAGTCAGACAATCAAGCGATCGCTTACAAAGAGCGTCTTAACTCTTGGGCGATCGCTCGTTTACTTCCTGACACACAACGGGAGATTGTCGCTCGATTCCGCAGTCGTTCTGATGCAGATGGTTATATGCAGCACCTACGCCAAGAGAAACCAAACACTTCTTTTATGGTTGTCTTTGATTGTCAACGCGAAGAAGTTGTAGTTTAAATTTCAGATAGAGGCGAGTCAAGAAACATCGCCTCTGTGTATCTACGCAGTTGGAGCGGCATAACTTAACAGCTTAGTTGTATTTTCTTCTAACCACTCTTCCAACAAACTTGTGTTTGTTACCGCATCAACCACACTTTGGTGAGTTGCTTTACCCTCACGAAGCCAACCTGTCCAGTAAATAATACAACTTGCTCGCTGCAAGCGCCAAACTAACGTCAACGCTTCTGCTTCTGAGTATGTCAGAGAATTATATTTGGCATATCCTGTGCTGAAAGCTTCCACAAACTCCAAATTGGGTGCATCTTTCCAAGAAAATCGAGTGAAATGATCGAGTGCTGCAACATAATCCATTAAGCGCAAATCTGAAGTAGCAAACTCAAAGTCTAAAACCCCAACTACACGATTATCTATCAGTAAAACGTTAGGACAAAGGAAATCTGCATGAGTTGTTTGAACTGAAAGCGTTCTATATAAATTGGGCGCAGCTTCAGTAATTTCTGTCAGTGTTTTCACAATGTACTGCTGCTGCGTTAGAGGTAATTCAAGTAATTGTGGTACTTCTAATGGATCTGTTACTAACGGATGAATATGATAAATATCTCCCCAGGCGGGTAATTGAGCCATTTCCCCTGTTGAATCGAATCCAGCCAAAGCGTGATGTAGTTCTCCAAGTGTTTGACCGACAGCATGAGTATGAGCGATATTTTTGCGATCGCTAGGCTCACCTAAGATGAAAGGAAGCAAAGCAACGCGCAGTAATGAGTTATTTTTATTAACTAAAATCAATGTTTCGCCCAACTGAGTTTGTATAGGAGTTGGAACTGCGAACGATAAATCATACGATTGCAGATATGTCAGTAATGAGTGTTCATATTGAATTTGTGCAGTGGCTATAGAGTCGTTGTATAGCTTTAAGATAAAATTGCCTGCTTGCGTTTCTACAAAAAAGGTTGTGTTGACTGTACCTTGGTTTGTTGGTTTAACTGTTAAATTACCAAGGAATGACCATGTTTCAAGTAGTTCAACAACATCTTGTTTGGATAACTGTGAGTTTTTGGGCTTATTCATAACCGAGTAATAAGTTTGAGATCATACAGCACAATATTAAATTGGGCGTTGCTGATTACAAGTATGAATTTACCGGGCTACGCCCCGCTTCTCTACGAGACGCTTCGCGAACGCTAACACGCAGAGGCGCAGCGAAAAGTTCTGTAGGCGGGTTTCCCGCCGTAGGAAACTTTTCAAGACAAAGGCGCAGAGAGTAAGAGATTAGAATAAAGGCGTTGTTAGATTGCTTTGCCTTTGCAACCCACGATTCGTAATCAGGTAAACAGCAAAAGTTCCTAACCAGTGACTAGCTGCATAATATTCACTCACAACATTTGCTAGTCCGCTTTGACGATGCTGAACAGCAGCAGAACGGAGTGTTTCTATGCGCTGGTCATCATTGGGCAATCCAGAAATGATGCCCTCCAGCATCCAAGCACGGCTCAGATTAAGACCGTGGAAGTGAGATTCCATATAGTCTTGAGGATTATTTACCTTCACAGGTTCTAACCAATTTACTGTATTTTCAATCGGTATTTGTGGTAGAAAATTAGTGAGCCATTCAGTAAAAACTGTTGTTGGGAGTACGCGCCGCATCAAGTCTGCTTGGGCAAGGCTAGGAGAAGAAAAATCGTAGCCGAGTGGTTCAAATTGTAGGGAATAGTTGCGATCGCTTAGATAGAATTGTTGTGCCTTGTTCTCCACTAACCGAGTGAAATCAGCATTTTCGGTAATCCTTGCCCAATCAAGGATCAAACCAAGTGCAAAAGCTGTCTGGTTATGCGTCCCTGTACGATTTGGCAGTTGTAGTGCGTCAATCCAGCGGTGTAAGTTACCTGCAATCAACTTCTCTAACGGTTCCAATGCAACCCGCCATTCTCTGGCTTGAGGATGATTCCACTCGTGAAGTTCCGCAGCCAGTTGCAGAAGCCATGCTACACCATAAGGACATTCAAAAAATGGCAACCGCTGGAAATGGGCAATTTCTCCTTGAATCTTTTCAGGCGTTAAACTCTGCTCAAGTGCTTGCTTTGCCGCAACACTAAAGGAGGCTTCTGGGAAGTGACGCATGAGACGTACCAGCAACCAGTGACCATGTACGGCTGAATGCCAATCTAAGCAGCCATAAAAAGCGGGTGTCAATTCACGCGGCGGTTTTATATCTTGGTCGCTATCAGCCCAACATATATTACTGTGAGGATATTCCCGCTCGATACAATTCAGCACTAACTGAGTAAATTGTGCCGCAGTCGTTTCATTAATCTCTAAATTATCGGCTGGCATGATCATTCAATTTTAGATTGCTCCTACGAATTAATTCGCTATTTACTTTGTGTCTTTGTGTCTTGGTGGTTAATAAAATTTATTTTTGAACCACAAAGGCACTAAGACACAGAGAGAATTCAATTTAAATATCTTGCTTGTATTCTTGTAGTAATTTAGGAATGTGATCATACCCATCTACACCAATAATCGAAATAATTTTGGAGCGATGTTGCTGTAATAAATTATGAAAATCTTCTGTCCCTATTTGTCCCTGCAAAATTGTTAGTAAGCCTGCTGATTGACGCCATTCACTAGAAGCAATTTGTTCTAAGAGATACATTCCTAAACAGCCAGTATAAACGGTTTTTTCAGCATTTTGCAGATGATAATAAGCTTGGGCTAAACAAGCTAAGTTGCGTCCTTGGAGATATAAATCACCGGAAACTTGGGCTGTTTTAAAACCATCTTCAAGATATTTAATTGCAGCTTGATGTTGGCCAATTACTAGATAGGCAATTCCTAGGCTGCTAACACATAAAGCTTTACTTTGAATATCACCTAATTTTTCTGATAACTTTAAACCTTGTTCCAAATAGTTAATTGCGGCTTCGTACGTTTCTGGTTCGATGTTTTCCAGTTCTTGGGCCTGCATAACTTCGCTGTAACCTAAATTTACCAGTGCGTTGGCCTCTCCTGTACGATCGCCTGCTTGCCGACTCAAAATTAATGCTCGTTGACTGTAGTTAATCGCCTCGGCGTAATCTTGCTCTTGCACGTAGGTGCGGCTGAGGTGGTTGAGGTTAGCAATTTCACAGGGGCGATCGCCTGCACTCCTAGCTATCTCCAATGCTTCCTGATGAAAATCAAGCGCACGTTGGTATTGTCCTAAAGCACGCTGCGAATAGCCTAAAAGTGTTAATATCCGAGCTTTTTCTTGGGTTCCCTCGACTTGTTGCAGCGGCTCATCTAAATAATCTAGGGCATCTCGCAAATAAGTCCCAGAAAAGGAGGCAAAAATCCCCCCGTAGAAAGGAAAATATGGACGCTGGGCAAAGGTTCGCAGAATTTGGAGCATAATTTGCGAACAGGCATCACTGTAAACTGTGCCGATGCTCCGAAAACCACTCGCTAACTGACTCCAAATCACTGCAAAGGTCAAGAAAGTCGAAATAGACAACTTTGGCCCTGCCTTAACATCGTAAGCTTGTTGGTCAAACCAGTTAACTAATCCTCGCTGTAAGTACTGTAAAGTTATTGCCATTTCCACCCAATCTCTGAGGGTGACACCGCGCTGCTGTTCGGCAAATTGAATTAGAGATTCTTCCATCGCTAAGGTGCGAAATAGTCTTTGGGGTAACTCGCTATGAACTTGCTTAGCCCAACTTGCCCAAGGGCCACGTTCTCCAGGTACGCCACCAAATCCTAATCCCTGGTTTTGCTCGTACATCCAACTGATCAAGTTATCTTGCAATCGTTGCCAAGAAGTCAAACCACGGGTGATACCTTCGGAGAATTGCTGTAAATCAGAATCAGCCTGGGCAAATTGCTGTAAAGATTTTGATAACTGCTGTAATTGTGCCAGATTCAGCGGGTTCTTCTGATTTGGGTCAGTAACACGTAAAAATATAGCCAAACGCTCATCTGCTTCGGCTGTGGTGATTTCTTTGACTGCGGAGGCGATCGCTTCTGTGGTTTTGTTTTGCTCTTGCCAACGTTGCCATTGACTTTGGATAGTTTTAATCGCTCTTAAACTCCGGGTAGCCTTGGCTTTTTTGAGTTCATCCTTTTCGCTGTCTACTTGACTTTGAATGGTATTCAAGCGATCGCTTAAAGCTAGCTCAAACACTTCTCCCGTACCGGAAGTTATACCTTTAAGCAGCATTTGGTACACCATCTCTACAGAGCTAATCTTGCCCTTGAGGGTGGTTTCAACAATTTCATCGATTAAAGCGAGATAGCGATCGCGCAATGGCAATTCTGACACTTGAGCCACTAGAAAACGTCACATCAATTCTAATTCTAGACCTGGTAGCAGAAGTGCGGCAGAGAATTGGAGGTATTGAATTAGCAAACTAATCGGCTTTGAGGCAGACAGATTAGCTATAATACTGCTCCCAAGCGTAAAGAATGCAGTTTGCTTACATTTATAGTATATTTGTACTATAAATTAAATTAGGGAAAACAGATGCTTAAGTTTAAATAAACTTCACAACCTTCTTAAATCTCTTGTCCAATAAGATTTACAATTAAAATATCAGCGATTCACCCCAAGCCTGAAGTAAGCCATTATATAATGCAGCATCCAGTGCATTTACCTTGGGGGGAGCTTTGCGCTTTCAGTTCAAGAAAAAGAAAATCGAAGCACTCTACACAGAAGAAAAAAATGCTCACAAGTACCCACCTGCTGTAGTTGATAACTTCTTTGAGGTCATGGCAAGTATTGATGCTGCTGTAGATGAGCAGGACTTATATGCTCAAAAGGGATTGAGATTTGAGAAGCTATCAGGAAAACGAGGAAAATATGGACAACGTTCTCTACGTTTAAATAACCAGTGGCGTCTGATTGTCGTATTAGATGAGGATGAACAGGGACATTACCTCACAATTATCGATATCGAAGACTATCACTAACTGAGGGGGCAGGGGAAGACAGTAATATGAACCGTACACTAACAGCAGCGAGAGTTCCAGCACCAGGAAGAATTTTAAGTCGAGAACTAGAAGCCCGTGGCTGGACACAGAAGGATCTTGCAGAAATTATGGGTCGTCCAATCCAAACTATCAACGAGATTATCCGGGGAAGCAAGCAGATAACTCCTGAAACAGCTATAGAACTGTCGCAAGCTTTAGGCACTTCTCCTGAGTTCTGGACGAACCTAGAAGCTAAATATCGACTTCATTTAGCTAAACAAGAAAAAAAGGAGCAAGATATTGCTCGTAAAAGCCGTTTGTATACCATTGCTCCTGTTTCTGAACTAATCAAAAATCAATGGATTCAAAAAACCGATTCCATTGATGACTTAGAACAACAAGTTTGTAAGTTTCTCGGAATCCCTAGCTTAGATGAATCACCCCAACTAGCGGTTAACTTTCGTTGCTCCCAGCATCAAGAGCCAGAAATAATCTCTCAAATAGCTTGGGTCAAACGGGTTGATAATCTAGCTAAACAAAAAACAATTGGCAGCTTTGACCATAGGAAACTAGAAGCTGCTATCCCAGAAATTCTTGCCTGTGCTGAGCAAGCAGAAAGTATAGTACGTATTCCTAAATTACTAACAGATTTAGGTGTACATTTTGTCATCGTGCCTCATTTGAGCAAAACTTATCTAGATGGTGCAGCCTTTTATTTAAATAAAAATCCTCTTGTTGCTTTGACATTAAGATATGACCGTATTGACTCCTTTTGGTTCACCCTCATGCATGAACTAGCACACATTGTTGCAGGGCATCAAGGCATTTATCTAGACAATTTGGATGCTTTAGAAGACAATGACGAGGAGCGAGAAGCCAATCAAAAAGCGGCTAACTGGTTGATAAAACCGCAGGCATTGCAGGACTTTGTTTGCACGACTCAAAAATACTTTTCCCGTCAAGTAATTGAAGAATTTGCTCATACTCAGCGCAGACATCCAGGCATAATTCTCGGTCGCTTACAGCATAACGAACTAGTTCCCCATAAAAATCTGAGAGCATTACTCGTCAAAGTCAGCCCATTGCTAAAAAATTGGATTGATACTTAGCTGTGAAGTTGAAACAAACAGTACAGTCCGCGCCTGGAATGGTAGTGGTTTTAGCAGGAAGTACTGTCCTTGTCGTCTGTAAAATTCAGTGAGCCTTTAGTTTGCTAATTGGGACATTCCTTGATTAATGAACGCATCTAATTGTATTTTGTCTGAGTTACTCAGATGAATCATGCACTTTTTGCGTTATTAGTAATCAAGGGACTAGGTACTGAAGAAGCAGAGGGGCAGAGGGGAAAAATTGTAATTGTCCTCTTACCTCCCCCTACTCCCTTGCTCCCCTGCCCCCCTGCTCCCTTGCTTGTTCCCTAGTCCCCAGTCCCTATAAATGGCTCGCACTCCCACATTAACTTTTGATCGCGGTACATTAGTTTTGCATCCACCACCACGCGGCAAGGCTTGGATGGACTATGCCACATGGGATGATAGAGTTGAAAAATTCCGCATTCCAGCAATTAGATATCGCTCTTTGGTGGAAGCACTACAGGCGGAAGAAACTAACTTTATCGACGAGGCAAAGGAATTTCATCCCATAGATTTAGTTGCCACTTTGGAAATGGAACCTTATCCCCACCAGAGTGAGGCGTTAGCAGCTTGGAAACTGGCGGGGAGGCAGGGGGTAGTAGTGCTTCCTACCGCTGCGGGAAAGACTTATTTGGCACAAATGGCAATGCAAGCGACGCCGCGCACAACGCTGATTGTTGTGCCAACGTTGGATTTAATGCATCAGTGGTATGCACACTTGGTGGCGGCGTTTCCTGATGCTGAGGTGGGATTGCTGGGGGGTGGTTCGCGGGATAGGACACCCATCCTAGTGGCAACTTATGACAGTGCAGCAATTCACGCCGAGGCGCTGGGGAATAAATATGCTTTGGTTGTTTTTGATGAATGTCATCATTTACCGACGGATTTTAATCGCGTTATCGCGGAGTATGCGATCGCACCCTATCGTTTAGGACTTTCTGCTACACCAGAACGTACTGATGGCAAACACGCTGACTTAAATATCCTCATTGGTCAAGAAGTATATCGTAAACGGGCTGAAGATTTGGCGGGGAAGGCGTTAGCAGAGCACGAAATTGTCCAAATTAAGGTGAAGTTATCGCAAGTTGAGCGAGAAAGATACAACCAGTTAATTCAAACCCGCAACGACTTTTTAAAGCAATCTCGAATTTCTTTAGGAAGTCTGCAAGGCTGGCAAATGTTCGTACAAATGAGTGCGCGATCGCAAGCTGGACGTAGAGCTATGTTAGCGCATCGAGAAGCTAAAGATATTGCTTTGGGTACTGATGGTAAATTGCGAATTCTTATCGATTTACTGGCAGAACATTACCCCGCACGAATTTTAATTTTCACTGCTGATAATGCCACGGTTTATCGCATTTCTCAAGAGTTGTTGATTCCGGCAATTACTCATCAAACACCTGTAAAAGAACGACATGAGATATTAACTAAATTTCGGGAGGGTGAATATAACACTTTGGTTGCTTCTCATGTGTTGAATGAGGGGGTTGATGTGCCGGCGGCTTCTGTGGCAATTATTTTATCGGGAACTGGTTCGGCTAGGGAGTATATTCAGCGTTTGGGGAGGGTTTTACGGAAGGGGAATATTGAGAATAAGCAGGCGATTTTGTATGAGGTGGTGGCGGAGGATACGAGTGAGGAGGGGACTTCGGCAAGGCGGAAAGGGGAGAGGAAAAACGAACCGCAGAGGCGCGGAGGAAGCAGAAAAGAGGAGGAGAAGAAAGGGAATTTGCAGGTTGTGTATGGGAGTGGGAAGGAAAGGAGTGTTAAGGCGGCGGAACAGTTAGAAATTAATTATTCAATCCAAAATCCAAAATCTAAAATCCAAAATTCAGATGTTACCGACAGACTTACTGATGCATCGCCAAAATGGGGAGGAGATCATCCCGAAGAGACTGAAGATTGATCAGAAAACTTCGGAGTTGGCGATTGAGTTAATTAATTATTTTCAGGCAGCGGTGGGGAAGACTCAAGGTGTGCTTGAGCGTCAACTGGCTGATTTTGAAGGAGATACGACAGATTATCGTGTGAAGCGAGGATTAGCTTATATTCTTAAAAGTAGTTTTTGCACGTTTGAGGTGGTTAGTCCGCTGGAACCACAAATGTTAAGAGAACGGGTATTTTCGCTATCGGCAAAATCAGTTTCTAGTCGGGAATCAACACAAGTTACTCTTGGTAAAATTGCTGATGAGTTAACTCAAGAACTTGAGCGCGAAGTTTTATTAGAACAGGTTCGTAATGGGTTGTATGCTGACTTAGCTGAGAATAAAATTTTGACGGCTTTTGATGCACCAACAGCGCCAGATTTGTTAAATCGATATAACTTATCTCAGGTGCAGGGTGTGTTTTATAAAGCTAGTCAACTTGTGTTGAATGCTCATCGCAATGTTCCGGGAGAATATAAGCTGTTATTTCGCTATTTGAAGTTGTTTCAATTGATGGCTTATATTGAGGGCGATGCTGACCACGGGTTTACAATTACGATTGATGGGCCGACGAGTTTGTTTAATTCTAGTACGCGATATGGCTTGGCGATCGCTAAACTTATTCCCGCTTTACTTCACGTTACTAGATGGAGTCTTTCCTCTATTCTCCAAACCCGCGATGCTTACACCAATGCTTGGAAAACTGGACGTTTCACCCTCAACTCTGAATGTGGTTTGGTATCTCACTATCCACCAGGCAAGCCCTACGATAGTATGCTAGAAGCATCTTTTGCTGATAAATGGGATGCTCTCAAAAGTGACTGGGCATTAGAGCGGGAAGTTGATTTAATTCCGATTCCTGGTAGTGTGATGATTCCCGATTTTCGCTTAGTGCATCGTGATGGCCGCACCTTCTTATTAGAAATTGTCGGTTATTGGCGGCCAGAATACTTACAAAAAAAGTTTTCTCAGGTGCGGCGTGCAGGACGCGACGATTTAATCTTGGCAATTTCCGAGCGACTTAATTTAGAAAAGGCGGGAGTAAAATTAAACGATGTCCCCGCGAGAATTGTTTGGTTTAAAGATAAGTTATTGCCAAAGGCTGTATTAGGCGTGATGGAGTAATAAGTAAGTGAGTGTAATTAAAATGAGAATATTTTTTAGCTTGTAGTTAGTGCTTTAGCGCTAAAGCGCCAACTACGAACTTTAATTTATTAATTTCTAGGTACTTCCAGGATAAATGATATGAAAAGTATAGAAACAATTGCCACAGTTACAAAAGATGGTAAGATTACAGCCCAATTACCACTTGATATCCCAGAGGGTGAACATCAGGTAGTAATAGTGATTGATGAAAAGCCTTTGCTAGAGAAAGCACAGAGAAAAGAAAAGCGTCCTCCTCTAAACTTTCCGGTAGATAATTATGGTTCCTGGCCTGAGAATCTTTCTTTAAGACGTGAGGATATGTATGGTGATTGGGGTCGCTAACTCTATATTTATAGACACAAATATCTTAGTGTATGCAAATGTGTCCGAATCTCCCTTTCACCAAGCAGCAATACAGGCTATTGCAAATCAATATGATGCAGGAAGTGAATTATGGATTAGTCGTCAGGTGTTGCGGGAATTCTTGATGACTCTCAGTCGTTCACAAGTATTCGTAAATCCTCGACCTGTTGCGGTAATAATTGAGCGTACCCGATTTTTTCAAACTCAATTTCGAGTAGCTGACGATATTGCTCAAGTGACAGAAAGACTTTTGTCTTTAATGGAAGAAATTCCTATTGGTGGTAAGCAAGTTCATGATGCAAATATTGTTGCTACGATGCTAGTTTATGATATTCCTCAGTTACTCACTCACAACATAAGTGATTTTGCAAGATTTTCTGGATTAATTACTGTTTTACCATTGCAAAATTAGACTGCTTGCTGTTATTGTTCGTAAAAATTTAGCATTACGTTACTAAATCGATTTTATGAAAGTTCAACCACAGATGTAGACGCGCAGCGGTGAGGCAGCGCTGCGGGAGGGTTTCCCTCCGCAGGCGACTGCTGAACCCGAAGGGCTTCCCGCAGGGTACACAAATGAACACAGATGAACACCTATAAAATATCTCTGTTCATCTGTGGTTCTAAATAAAAAACTAGGATTTTTACAAGATGTCTAATGGAGGCTTTATGCAATTATGTAATCTCACTCATTAACCCCAAACATTTCTGCGTTGCCAATATTCAGCAACTCTTTTTTCCCACTGTTCCCAATAATCTTTGATAACTGCTGGTTCAAACCAAAAGACTTCAGCTGGCATTTCTGGAAGTGCTACTACCAACAGAGCATGATTTAGTTGAATATCATAATCTCGATAATACTCGTTGGCCGCTCCTATATATGCCGTGAGTTGCAGTGGATGTTCATATAAATGTTCAATTGAGCCTTTAGGTTTGTCTGCTGTTTTCCACTCGCAAATACAAGGAATGCCTTGATAGGTAGCAATACAATCAACTTTGCCAGAATAGCTCAAATCATAATGAAAAACCGATCCTTCGACGAGTCTAACTGTGTCGATTTCTTGTAAAACTGGCTTGATACTTTCCCAATAAGGAAGACTTGCTTCTGGACAAACAGGGTTTTGACCGAGGAGATAACGCTCAATTTGTTTGTGTGTTTGGGTTCCCCGACGACTGGCATTTGTAGATATGCGGGTAGCCTCTTCTGTACCAATACGGGCTTTCCAGTTTAATAATCTATCACGGTCTGCTTGTAGTTTGGTGGCATTAAGAATTGTCGTAACGCTAGGGAAGCGATTTCCCTTGGCATCTACATAATATTGTTTACCATTTTCTCGACGAGATGTGGCATTAATACGAGGTAGCAGTTGAGTATCAAATTGCATTAGAGGTGATTTATAAACTAAAAATAAAATTACTGTAGTAGCCTTGCCACGCTACTACTTAAACGACTTCAAACAAAAGACTTTCAAATCTATTCCCTATTTTCTACTATAATGTTATTTTTACCTCTAATTAAATTCTGCTTAAACTCAGGATATTAGTTTTGCCTTGAGGATAGTTTACAGAAATTTAAATTGAGGAAAATTAATATGAAATTGGTTTCACGATTAGCGATCGCAGCTACTAGTTTTGGTCTAATTTTTGCTAACTTTGGTGAAAAATCTGCAACTGCCGCAATTATTTATTACGATTTTACTGTAGATAGTCCTATAACTAAAGGAACTGGTTCTTTTAGCTTTGATGACGCAACTTTCAGTAATGATAATATTCCAGTGGCACAAATTAAGTCACTAAATTTTCAATTCGACGGTGAATCTAAGATTTACACTGAACGTGACGATACGGAATACCCTACTTTCCCCCTCGTATTTCCAACCACATTCTTGACAGGAACAAAATCTGTGGGATTGGAATATAAGTTTCAGGGTAAAGCTAACCCTGCTATCGATTACGAAGTTAATGGTTACGATTTCACCATTACTTCTGCAAATAACCAAATAGGCTTAGGTAAAGTTTCTTATCAGATAGTTCCTGAGCCGATTACCCTAGGTGGCAGTCTCATTGCTGGCGGCATTGGCTGGCTGATGAAGCGAAAAGGAAAATCAGTTAAAAAGATTGAAGCTTAAGCACTGCATTGAGAGAGAGTAATGTGGTTGTATTACTAACCACAACTTTCATTAGACTTCTTGCAAAAATTTGAATCAGCGAAAAGAAACCACAGATGAACACAGCGAAAAGTAAGCGAAGCTCCGGGTAACAGGAGCGCAAAACTTTTCAAGACAGCGAAAAGTTCTGTAGGCACAGAGAAGTCTGAGCGGAGCGCAAAGTCTGAGCGGAAGTTTCCTCCGCTCAGAACTTTGTAAGAGAGGTTTCCGACGCTCGTTCGCTCTTAGCGTCTCGTAGAGAAGGGGAGACGCAATCATGCGAACGGGGTTTCCCAACCTAGGAACGCCACTTGCTACAAGCCGGGAAACCCGTCCAACGCAGTGGCTCAACTTTTCAAGACAGCGAAAAGTAAGCACCGATAAATTATCTGTGTTCATCGGTGTACCCTGCGGGAAGCCCTTCGGGTTCAGCAGTCGCCTGCGGAGGGAAACCCTCCCGCAGCGCTGCCTCACCGCTGCGCGTCTACATCTGTGGTTTAATTTACCAAAAATTGACTCTTGCAAGAGACTTCATGATCTGCACTCACAAAGATCAATAAAGCATGAGGAAAATTATCAATTCCTCATTCCCCATGCTCAAAAACTAATTAGTCTGCTTGAGCAGTCAGGTAATCTGAACTAAAACGCCATTTTTCGAGCAGTTGCGCGCGATTTTGGCTGAGATTTACATGGCTGCGTTCATTTGGATAAGGCGCAGTGTCGCCTTTAATACCAGCCCAAAGTACGCGGTTGAATTTATCAGCGTCAAGCTTATCTTCGACTTCAAAGTAAAAGTCTTTGGTTGCTTGTGCCCACCATTGTTTGTTATGCAGGGAAGGAACAATCGCGCTCTTTTCTACATTCTTGTCTTGACAAGCTGGCACTAGCTTAGAATCTACAGGTTCAGCACACAAGTTACCTGGCACAACAGCTGTGTAAGGAGTAAAATCCGGTTCTCTAGTGAAAGCATCTGACATCGGTTTAGCATTGGCATCATTCATTCCCAGGTAGCCAATGTTTAACAAATCCTCCATTGTCCGCAGCACACTTACAGTATTGTAGTTAGTGCTAATAACAGCATTTCGCTTGGTGTAAGGCGAAATGACATAAGCTATGGAGCGATGACTATCTACGTGGTCAGGGCCGTTTTGGCAATCATCTTCCAGCACAACGATAGCAGTCTCTTTCCATAGAGGAGATTTGGAGATTTTTTCCACTAGCAAGCCGACGGCATAATCATTATCAGCCATTTGCAGTGGGGCAGTATTCAAACCAGCTAGAGCATTGCTGAAATCACCAAAGTGGTCGTGAGGCAAACGTACTAGCGACAAGTTAGGCAGTTCATTCTTCGCCAGATAGCTATCGATGTCACGTTCCCACTCATTATATAAATAAATGTCCGGTTCCTTCTGGTCATATCCCCGGAAATAGATGTCAGTTTTATCTGACAACACAGTTTTAGCAGCTACAGCTTGAGGAATATTATCGGCAGCAGGATTTGCAGAGATAGGGATGTAAAGTGGATTGTTGGGATCGGGTTGTGTGGGATCTTCTTGAGCTGTGCCGTAATTGCCATCAACGTAGAAACCGTAATTACGTACAGTCTTACCAGCACGCAATGCTGCATCCCAAAGATAGCCACCAATTATATTTGATGTCAATTCACCATCGCCTGCGGGGGCGTTCACATCTATGTTTCCAGGCAAAATAGCAGATTGACCAGAAGGATCTAAAACTCCCGTGACGCGTGTATTAAATTGGGAAGGATTAGAGGAAGTTTGCGGTAGAACAATGTTGATGTTACGATTAGTCCCTTCATAATCGTAAGTCAGACCGCTAAACCCTGCGTTGCCATAAAGTACCGACTGAGTTTTCTCAGTATAATCGGTGGTGCGTCCATAAGTAGACCAGTTCCAGCCCACACCACTTGACTCACCAGAATCGTAGAAGTTATCAAAGGTTACAAAGTCAAGGGCTAGCTTGTGATGGTTGGGTGAAACGGGTTGGGGAAATAAAGCCAATGCAGGATCGCCGTTACCAACAGGTAAATCACCGAGTACCTGGTCATAGGTGCGATTTTCTTTCAATACGTAGATAACGTGCTTAATCTTACCTTGCAAAAACTTCATCGTCCGGTCAGGGCGACGATTCAAGAAACCGTTGTTTTTATTTACCTGCTCTGAAAGCATAGCCAACGTTCCACCCTTGGGAACCGGAATAATGGAGATTCCAGCTTTTTCCAAAGCCCAGTTGTACTCGTTTCTAAAAGTGGTATTGCGTGCTAATCCCGCCTCTGTTGTCCGGTTATTTGAAGGGTTAGGGCCAGAATTGCTCTTAGCATTGACAACGTATAGCTTTTGACCATCTTGGCTAACGCTGACAGAATTGGGATACCAGCCTGTGGGAATACGTCCAGTCACTTTACCAGGTTGCAAGTCTACGACAGCAACAGCGTTCTCACCGCCAAGGGTAGCGTAAAGTGTGTGTTCATCTGGACTCAGAGCCAGTGAGTTAGGATTTGCCCCTTTGTATCTGTCACTTGGTCGAGACAGAGAGATAGTCTGGACGACGCTGTTGTTATTGGTATCGATGACTGAAATCGAGTCACTATTACCATTAGCTACATACAGTCGGTTTTGGTCGGGTGAGAGCAGTACTTTGTTAGGTTGGCTACCCACGGGGATACGGGTAATTTCCCCAGAAGTAATGTCAACAGCAAGTACCTCATGATCGCGCTGACTACTAATGAAGGCTTTAGTAGCTGCACCACTATTGGTATTCTTGAGGGCGACATCAAAAGGGAATTCCCCTGTTGCTTCTTTACCGCCTGGTACAAAGAATTTAATTTCCTTGATTACTTGACGGTTAGTAGTATTAACAATTGAGATTGAGTCGTTCTCAAAATTAGCAGCTACTAAAGTCTTGCCATCTTTACTAACAGCAAGACCCGCTACAACTGCTCCTGTGGCGACATTCTTCGCTGGTGTGTCTTTCAACAAACCACCATCGTAATCAGGGAAGGGTGCGTTTTGGTTAGAGTTGTGACCTAGTAGAATAAAGGGGGCTTCTGGTAAATATTTGTTACCGTTTAAGGCGTAAACATAAACGCGATCGTCTATCCCGCCTGATACATAGAAGCGTTTACCATCTTTTGCCCAAGCTAAACCATTATATGTGTTTGGAATATTGAGTTGCTGCCGTTTAACTAACTTACCGTTGCTGACATCATAGACAAAAACCCATTCGGCTTTTCGGGTTGTCTCACTACTTGGTTTGCCAGTTAATGGGTCTAGCACAGGATAAGTGAGATCAGCGCCAGTATTTTGATCTTTGAAATTTTGATTGTAACCACTAGTCAGCACCAGTAGAGTTTTACCATCGGGGCTGAGGGTTGTGGTTACGGCTTCGGCTGCATCAGCATTATTATCTGCACGCAAACCAGTTGCCAAAGGTGCAAAAGTCGAGCCTGGTGCTGCTGCGGGTGTAATTATCTGACCTGTGGGTAGTAATGCCCCACCTTCAGGAAGTTCGCCAACCGGGCTAGTAGCAAGCACAGCGTTGACTACTTGGATACCACTTACTACTATTACTGCTGCTACGAGCAGGCTGAGTAGGAGATATCGCTTACGCTTGAAATTTAGCATTTGCTGTTCTCAAACATTCAATTTATTGCCTACGCAGCAGATAATCCTATTTTTGGGTTAAGGAAAAGGTAAGGTGAGGTTACTTTAAAATTCACATATTTTATCTAAGCAATGATTATGCGATCGCATTGATCCATTTAAGTGTTAGACGATGCTGCTAAATTGAATACCTTACTGCCATCCGCTTCCAAAGATGTCTCTGTCCCAATACGGTTCGGAACCGAAGCGAGAAGTTATTCACCAAATATTAGTATAAATAAATACATCTCAAATTGATTCAAACTCATTCCATAGGTAGCTACGTCTTTTTCTCTATAGCAGTAACTTAAGAGCACCACCTTGATCATGCTACTAACAGCAAAATGCCATGATAAAAAACAATTTTGAAGCGGCAAATTCTGAAGAAAATAAAACAGACATAGATGCTGTTAAAGCGACAGTTCTTGCAGTAGATGATAATAATGATGTTCTTTTATTAACTACTCATACTCTTGAAAGCTATGGAATTCAAGTAATAACAGCATCCAATGCAGTAGCAGCATTAGACGTTATTCAACAACGTCAACTGCATCTTTTAATTAGCGACATTGCTATGCCAGAAAAAGATGGGTATTGGTTAATACAACAAGTTCGTTCACTAACGAATCCCTCAACTAGAAAAATTCCTGCAATTGCTTTTAGTGGCTGTACTGAAGAGAAGGCGCAATCAAAAGCTCTGGCGTCGGGATTTCAAACTTATCTTCAAAAGCCTTCCACACCCAAGGAGCTAATTACAGAAGTAGCAAAACTTCTGGGATTTGCTTGTAAAAACAGTCTCGCTAAAGTTGGCAATTATTACTAGGAATTTAGTCGCTCAAACCTCTAGAATTGTCTCGCTGCAAATTGCAGCTCTCGTTGATTCGGTCAGCGACTCTATGCTACTAGCCGAAAGTCAAATAAGCTGTTGACAATTCACCAGCAAAACTAAAAAATTTGGTTGAGCATTGTTTCAAAGCCATTAAAATAAGCACTTATGGGTGGTACAATCTAGAGCCACTGTTGGGAATTTGGCTAAGGAAAAGTTGCAGATTGCGCGTACTTTGCATATCTCCTAGTAGATTACTGTGGTGGAAGCAATTGCGTCCTGTTGCTTTTGCCTGATATAGCGTTTGCGCCATTTTTTGCTAACGCTACTCGATATCCTTCCCGCTCTAAGAAAGGTCGAAGTTGTTTTTGGTTAAACGCTTCATCATCAACAATAAGAACTAAAGGTTGGTTTTCTTGAAGAGTACTTTTCACTGAAGTACTTGCTAAATTATGATGGGCTGCTTTTACTAGAACGTTTAAGGAGTTTTGCTATTTTTGCTATTGACTACTGTAGGTCTATAAGGCAAAGTCATATAAGTTTGAAATCAAGACATAAGAATCTGTTTACATGTTTTGCACCGTTTGTTGCTTGATTAGGCTGGTCAAACTTAATTTATTACTGTAGATAAAGATACACAACTGTTTACGGGATGAGTTGAAGTAAATTGTATAAGTATTTACCTATACAATTGTAATCAAACAGTGCCAAGCAAGGAAGATGAGCGATCGCACCTTGCTACAACCTTGATAAATACGGCGCTTCCTTGCAAATCAGAAATTTTATTACTGACTTTTTCTTCGATTTGCCAAAAAGCCAGGATTTTTGCTGGATAAAGCAACCTAGTTCTTAATTTTGGATAAAGTAAAGTTTAGAATGTATCAACGCCCTAGCAGTTAAAGTTTTTACAGAAATACTATTAAAGAATTTTATATATTAATTTATACCAATCTTTACTGAAACTTTAAATTTAAATAGTAGCTCTGTGCTGAAGTATATTTTTTAACTAATAAATTAAAGCTTTCGTAAAAAGTGCTTATTTAGGCTTGTCTATTACCTAATTTTTATATTAACTATCATTAGCAATCAAATAAACAGCAAATACCACGACAATGTTGACAATTCCAAAATCAACTAAAGATATCGTAAAGGAAGTGCTTAGAAATGTTTATGACAAAGTGCGTCCATCCTATTTTTCAATATTTAATTCCAGGAAATTTACTGTAATAATACACAACAATTATAGCGGTTTTTTTGCTCAACTAAATTGGTGTCTTTATATCTTCTCTTTTTGTGAAGACAAAGATTTAATTCCCGATATTTACCTGACTGGAGAAAACTATTTAGCTCCTGAATTAGGCGAAAATTGGTTTCGATACTTTTTTGAAGTTCCTGAGTTGGCTGGAGACAATATATATAAACATTCACAAAATAAATTGATAAAAAATATCACGATTACGCATATTTTACAACTACTCTTGCTAAGCGAACACTTCGATAAAATGACTGTATTATATGCATCACAACTTATGAAAAAATATATGCATATCAACCAATATATACAGACAAAAGTAGATACATACTTCCAAAAATATCTTCAGAATAAGTTTGTACTGGGGATACACTATAGAGGTACTGATAAAATAGTTGAGTCTCCTAGAGTTTGTTGGGAATATGTTAAGCAAGTGATAAATAACTATCTAAAAAAACATCCTAAAGTAGATTGTCTTTTTGTAGCCAGTGATGAAGGTGATTTTATTGATTATATAAAAAATGAATTTCAATTTATACCAGTTTTTAACCATGAAGATCAGCTAAAAGCAATTAATAATGAAGCTTTTCATCACATCAATTTAGGTAAAGATAATTTTAAAAAAGGTGAAGAAGCGCTAATAAACGCTCTGTTACTGTCTCGATGCAACGTATTAATTAGGACAAGTTCATTCTTGTCAGCATGGGCATCTATTTTTAACCCAAACTTACCAATAATTTTGTTAAACAGTCCAAATAAAGATACACTTTGGTTCCCAGACAAAGAATTGATATCAAAATCTATGAACCAATATCTTATCGAATAGCACAAAATCAGCCCCTTTTCTGCGGGACGCTACGCGAACGGAAAATTAAAAATTAAGAATTAACATACCTATAAATAAATTTAACTTAGTGTCTTTGTGATGAAAAAATTTGACTTTTGAAACACTAAGACAATAAGAAAAATACATATTTTTAATTTAGACCTTGAAAGGGCTAGTTCTATTCAAATAAGATATCCAAAACTAGAGTTGTCGGCAACCGCTGACCAGGAACGTTATGGCAATATTTGAAGAGTCAAGAATAGATGATTGAAATTGTTGAAGCAGATCTTAGTATGCCTGCTCATGCGGACGCTGTGGTTAAGTTAATGGATGAGTATGCGCTCGACCCAATGGGTGGTGGTAAAGGTCTGTCTGACTATGTTAAAGCAAATCTCTCAGCAGAGCTTGCAAAGAGAAAATCGGCTCATGTCATTCTCGCGCTTGTCGATGCTGAACCCGCAGGGCTTGTTGTCTGCTTAGAAGGATTTTCAACGTTTGCGTGCAAGCCATTACTGAATATTCACGATGTCATCGTTGCTTTACCCCATCGTGGTCAAGGCTTGTCCAAACTGCTGCTACAGAAAGCGGAGGAAATTGCGTTAGATTTGGGCTGCTGCAAACTCACGCTAGAGGTACTAGAAGGAAACCATGTTGCCCAGTTAGCATACAAGGCGTGCGGATTCAGTGGCTATCAGCTAAATCCTCAGATGGGTAAGGCATTATTTTGGGAGAAGAAACTAAACAGTAAACAGTAAACAGTAAGCAGTAAGTGGTGAGCAGTAATCAGTAATCAGCGATCGCTGATTACTGATTGAAATTACACTTCAGCGGGGAGATATTCTTGTTGTCTCTCCACAAATGACTGGACACGGGCGCGGTAATCTCTGACGGTATCATCTACCCAATCGCGATCGTTGCTATTTGCATACAAATGTACCAGTGGTTCGCTGGCATCTGGTAGAACTAACAACCAACTGTCATCGTAGGGCTGGCAAATTTTTACTCCATCGATTAATTCTAGGTTTTGGGCTGGGTGAGTTTCGACCAAGTAACGCATCAGTGCGCCTTTAGCTGTCCAGGGGCAACGTATTGTATAAGATTTGTGAATTACACGAGGCAATTCTGAGCGGACAGTAGCGAGCGATCGCTCTTGAATGGTCAGCATCTCAATCAGTTTGGCAATGCAGAACATGGAATCAAATCCCGGATGCAGTTGCGGGAAAATAAAACCAACTTCTCCACTACCTCCTACCACCACATTCGGATTTTTCTGACAAGCTTCCATCAATGCTGCGGGATTGGCTTTAGTGCGAATCACCTTACCATCGTGGCGACGGGCGACTTGTTCCACGGCACTAGAAGCATGAACTGGCACAACTACTGTGCCTCTGGGGTGAGCTGTTAACATCATGTCCACCATCAGCGCTGTTAACATTTCCCCACGAATCAGGCTTCCCGATTCATCAACTAAAATCAGTTGTTCCCCATTCGCCGTTACCTGGACGCCGAAGTTAGCTTTTAACGCCTCGACTACATGACCCAACTGAGTCAGCAATGCTTCGCGGTCGGTTGTAGTTACAGCATTTTTATTCAGGCTGGCATTTAGCACCACCGCATCAGCGCCAAATTTATCTAACATTTGGGGTAAGACTGCCCCAGATACGGCATAAACATAGTCAATCACCACTTTGGCGCGACTGTTGCAAAGAGTAGCAACATGTAACAGCTTCTCAAACGCAGTACAGTAACGGTCAATGACTTGGCTAGGGTATGCTACATCGCCAATTTCATGAATTAGCGCCCGCCGCATATCTTCTTTAAAGTAAGCCCCCTCAATTTTCTTTTCTAGAGCCTTGGAGATATTAATCCCCTTGGCATCCATAAATTCAATGAGAATGTAGTCAGGGCGATCGGGGTGTACTCGTACATGGATACCGCCATTAACCGACATTGTGGGTATAACTGTACGAGCTATGGGAATGGCTGTAGCATCGAGATTTTGAATGTCAACACCTACTGACATTAAACCAGCAATTAGCGATCGCGTCACCATCCGAGAAATATTACGCTGATCACGGGAAACCGTTACTTTAGAACCGGGTTTTAAAGTAGAACCGTAAGCAGCTCCTAACTTGACGGCAAATTCTGGGGTGATGTCGATATTAGCTAATCCTTGCACACCACGTTGCCCAAATAAATTTCGTTGAGCGATGTTACCCCAAATCAAGTTAATGTTTAAAATTGCACCTGACTCGATTTTCTTACTGGGCCAAACACGCACACCAGGGCTAATTTGAGCTTCTTCTCCCACCGTAGAAAGCGAACCCACTACAGCAGCTTCTAATACTTGAGCGCGGCGGTCTACACGAGTCCCACGAGAAATCACGCAGGCGCTCAGTTGTGCTTCATCTCCAATAATTGCCCCATTCCACACAATTGGACGCTTAAGATTGGCATCAGCGCCAATGGTGACATTATCGCCAATGATAGTTCCGTCTTCAATCTGTACTCTCGCCCCGATGCGGCAATTGTCGCCAATTACTGCTGGAGTTTCAATAATTGCCGTTGGGTCAATAAAGGTATTTTGACCCACCCACAACCCAGTTGAAACTTCTTTGTAGGCAAAATCGAGTTGTACCCTCCGAGCTAATGCATCATACTGAGCTTCACGATAAGCATCTAAATGACCAACATCGCACCAATAACCTTCAGCAATGTAACCATACATTGGCTCATCTTTAGCTAGAAGCAAGGGAAACAAGTCTTTAGAAAAGTCGGATTCAGTGTTTGCTGGCAGATATTCCAAAACTTCTGGCTCAAGAATATAAGTGCCAGTGTTGACTGTATCGGAAAAAATTTCACTCGTAGAGGGTTTTTCTAAAAATCGGCGAATTCGTCTTTGCTCATCGGTAATCACTACCCCAAACTCAATCGGGTTAGGAACCCTAGTTAAAATCAAAGTTGCTCTTGACTGCTTTTGTTTGTGAAATTCAATTGCTGCTGTGAGGTCAAAATCTGTTACACTATCGCCGCTAATGACTAAAAAAGTTTCATCAAGAAGTTCGGCAATATTTTTCACACAGCCTGCTGTACCAAGGGGCTGGTCTTCTTCTACAGCGTAGGTCATCTGTACGCCAAAATCGCCACCATCTTGAAAGTAGTCTCGCAAGACATCAGGTAAATAATGCAATGTCGCAATTACTTCTGTAATTTGATGTCGTTTGAGAAGATTAATAATGTGTTCGGCAATTGGTCGATTTAAGATAGGCACCATCGGTTTAGGCAGGTCGCAAGTTAACGGGCGAAGCCGCGTTCCCGAACCGCCTGCCATAAGTACTGCACGCATAAATCCTCCTTAGCTATTTGCAGCATTCCCTGCGTCAAAACCCGTAAGATACGTTTCTTTCAGCGTTACTAAGTCAAAGTATGATTTGTCCTTGTGTTCGCGCAGCGTTCCCGCAGGGTACATAACGTTGGCGGAGCCTTTCGCGCAGAAGTGAACAGTTCGCGTAGCGTTCCGTAGGAAAGAATCTCACTAGACGCTCCGTTTTGCTTTGCTGTACTCAGCATGACAAATTTCATTTCACACCCCAATTCAGTAACGCCTGTTCTTCTTTCTTTAGTCTCCTATGGATCTTGATATTTGAGGAACTTCCGCAAGATGCATCTGATGAGGAATAAGTATATCTACTTATCAAACTCACCTATTTGTCCAAATGAAATCAATAAAGGAAATTGCCTATGAGTAAAGAATATTTCTAGTGCTCAGAAATTACTTACTGTAGTTCCCAGAAACATTAAAGCCAAGATAGATGATCGCAAACTATCACATTTTTATTTATTGGAATATTATTTTTTACTGCCCAAAATCATCAAGTTAGAGTAGTTTGATTCAAAATATCTGCTATATCTTTATTTTCTAGTAAGTAATCGGGAAAAAATAGGGAAGACTGGGAGAAAGTAGTTTTGTGTTTTAGTAAGAGGTGTTTTTATCACATTAATTGCCGGACTACCAAAGATAATATTGCGTTCCTTTTACTGAGTATTTAATTTTGCTTCTATAAAAGGTTGCACACTCAGTAAGCGTGTAATTTATCAATGCCCGTAAGGCTGAATATTACGTGTTTATAGGTGTCAGTTTACACTTAAAACACTATTAGGCAATGCAAGATGTAGTTTCAAAATTGTGGACAAATCGAATCTTTAATGTAGAATCAAAACCAACTTCAAACCTTGACAATTATGTATTTATTTTTTTGGAGGTAGGTTTATTAATCCTTCTAGCAGCTTACCAGATGCCAAATTTACTCCAGAAGCAGACTCCTCAGTCTTGCAAATTTGGGGTGGGCATCCTTTGCGAGGTCACGTAAAAATTAGTGGAGCAAAAAATTCAGCACTGGTGATCATGGCTGGAACTTTGCTATGTTCAGGAGATTGTCGCATCCGCAATGTTCCCTTATTAGCTGATGTAGACCGGATGGGTCAGGTTTTATCAGCTTTGGGCATTCGCTTAACACGACACGGCGATATCTTAGATATTAATGCCAGCGAAATTACTACATCAAAAGCTCCCTACGAACTAGTCACCCAATTGCGGGCAAGTTTTTTCGCCATTGGGCCGATTCTTGCACGATTAGGAGTAGCGCAGATGCCTTTACCAGGCGGTTGTGCAATTGGGGCCAGACCAGTTGATTTGCATGTCCGGGGATTGCAAGCAATGGGAGCCGAAGTCCAGATTGAACATGGTATTTGTAATGCCTATGTTCCTGGTAGCAGCGGCAGGTTAAAAGGAGCCAAGATTTATTTGGACACTCCCAGTGTGGGAGCCACAGAGACTTTGATGATGGCGGCTACTTTAGCAGATGGCGAAACGATCATCGAAAATGCCGCACGGGAACCAGAGGTAGTCGATCTGGCAAATTTCTGTAATGCGATGGGAGCGAAAATTCAGGGTGCAGGGACAAGTACGATTACAATCGTTGGCGTCCCCAAGTTGCATTCTGTAGAGTACACAATTATTCCCGATCGCATTGAAATAGGAACATTTTTGGTTGCTGGTGCTATCACTCGCTCAGAGCTTACTTTGTCGCCAGTGCTACCAGATCATTTGATTCCCGTAATTGCCAAGCTACGGGAAATTGGAGTGACAATACTTGAGGAATCACCCAACTGCTTACGCATCCTACCTGCGGAAACTTTCAAGGCAACGGATATTGAAACCTTGCCCCATCCAGGCTTTCCCACAGATATGCAAGCACCGTTTATGGCTTTGCTGACATTGGCGGAAGGTGACAGCCTAATTAACGAATCTGTGTTTGAAAACCGCTTGCGTCATGCTTCAGAGTTAAATCGTTTGGGGGCAGATATTCGCGTTAAAGGCAACGCTGCCTTTGTTCGGGGAGTGCCGATGTTGTCTGGCGCACCAGTATTGGGTACAGACTTACGGGCATCAGCAGCGTTAGTTTTAGCAGGACTAGCAGCCGAAGGACAAACGACAATTCAGGGATTGCACCACCTTGATCGTGGCTATGATCGATTCGACATGAAGTTGCAGCAGTTAGGAGCTAGAATCCTGCGCGTGGGAGATGTACCAGCAGATGCAGAATTAGCTGCCAATGGCAGTACTCCCCCAGCATCGATTTCAACTTAGTAGTGAGGTGGGCAATGCATACGTGTCAACTTAACGTGAAATCCATATCCCGCAATGAACTGAAGTTCCTTGCTCATAGCAAAAGTCATCTTTAGATGACTATAAAATCGCTCAAAATCCTGAGTCTACTTGAGTAGACTTTCGCTCATCCGCCAGAGAATGAATTCTCTGGCGGGTGAGGGGGCCAACAGGAAAGCTATTTTTAGCTGAAGTTGATACCAATGTGGGCAATGCCCACCCTACTTAATCGTTATACTAGCTGTGGAAGGCTGTTTTAGATAAACAGCCAGATGCCACAGTTGCGTTTTTTATAGCTTGCTGCACCATGTCTTTTTTTAAAACTCCGCTGATTGGTTTAAAAGCTGACTCATTTCGTCACCCATTAGATCTGGAAGCTACCAAAACTCTCAAGCAGATACCAGGCATAGACATGATGGTACGGAACTGGCTTGGGCCAATGGCAGAGCAGATTTTTTATGTGGAAAATATTGCCTCTAGCATTTTGGTAGGTGAAAAACAACTGCCCGATTTACACAAGCTGTTGTTAGACGCCTGCAAAATCCTAGATATAGAGCCTCCCCAGTTGTATGTCCGGCAACATCCGGCTCCCAATGCCTACACTTTTGCTGTCAGAGGTAAGCAGCCTTTTATTGTGCTGCACACCTCGTTGATTGATATTCTGACACCAGAAGAAATACAGGCAGTAATTGCCCATGAATTGGGGCATCTCAAATGTGACCACAGCGTTTACTTGACGCCTGTAAATTTACTAATATTGGCGGCAGCAATTGTGCCCAATGTTGGAACCTTCCTGGCACAGGCGATACAAGCACAACTTTTAGAATGGGTACGCTGTGCTGAGTTTACCTGCGATCGCGCCGCTTTGTTGGCAACCCAAGACCCCAAAGTTGTCATGTCAGTGTTGATGAAGTTGGCTGGTGGCTCCCCAATCTTGGCTCCACAACTTAATCTTGATGCCTTTGTTGCCCAAGCTCGCGCTTACGATGATATCAGCAAGACTGAACTGGGCGAAATGGTCAAAGCCGCCCGCACAGCCCAATTAACCCATCCAGTACCAGTGCTGCGAGCACGAGAAATTGACCGCTGGGCCAGCAGCACAGAATATCAATCTTTATTGCAAGGTCAAGCAACAAAGTATACTGATGAAATCTCACCTAAGGGCGGGTGGCGCAACTGGTAGGCTCACTAAAACTTTGTGTCTTTGTGTCTTAGTGGTTAATTAATTGTCACCACAGAGGCACTAAGGCACAAAGAATATTAAACTTTGATTTATTTACAAAGTAGATGTGAAAATAACAAGAGATTTAGCCTGTAGGCTTATCTGAACCATATTTGGACAACAGTTGAGCGATTTGCTGATTAATAGTTGTTACATCAAAACGCTGACTAGCGATCGCCTGAGCATTATGAGCTATAGTTGCAGTTGTTTCTATCTCCTGAAGACAGGTGGTAATTACTTGTGCAAGTTCTTGGGGTTTTCCTGGCGTCACCAAAAAACCATTGATCCGGTGTTCTACTAACTCGATTGCACCCCCAGCTTTTGCTGCTACCACAGGCCGTCCGCATAGCATCGCCTCAACAATGACTCTACCAAACGGTTCTGGGGAAGTTGAGGTATGTGCTACCAGTTCACAAGCAGCCATTAACTGGGGGATATCTGAACGAAATCCTAAAAATTTAACACGGTTTTCTAACCCCATTTCAGCAATTTGTTGATGCAACTGTTGGACATAATCTTGTTCGCCAAATAGTGCATCACCAACAAAAAGTGCTGTCACCTGTGGCGGACATTCAGCAAGTGCAGCAATTAAAATATGTTGCCCTTTCCAAGGCGCAAGACGGCTAAAGTGTCCAACTACAAATTGTCTTTCTAGTCCTAAGTTTTGTTTTAATTGCTTAATATCGGATTTGCTAGTTTGATAGATTTTTGGTTCAAAGCCGTTATAAACAACTTTGATAATATTTGGGTTGCCTCCCGCTTGCACAAAGGCTGTTTTACTGGCTTGGGAATTGGCAATTACTAATGATGCAAAACGATTAGCTAGATTAATAGCAATGCGAAGGTTTGTTTGGCTAAAATGCTCTTTGGAAAGAATATCATGCAAATGATAAACCAAAGGGCGACGGCTGAATAAACTAGCTAATGCCCCAACAACTAATGCTTTTTGGGTGTTGGCATAAATTAAATCGTATTCACTAGCTGTTTTTACTACTTTAGTAATTAGTGGTGCAAGTTGTCCCAAACTCTTTAATCCTTGAGCCAAACTGCTTTCTTTGCGAACTTGGATTGTTTTATTAGCGAGAACTTCTACCGGGATATTATTTTGCTGTAGTAAATTTTTAAATGATCCATCTGTAAATAGTCCTACAAGAGCGCGATCACGATATGGTTTAGCAATATCTATTAAACATAATTCTGCACCACCTGGTTTACCACTTTGGTCTAAAAAAAGAATTTTCATAAAATCTCCTTGTAATACCCCATTCTCGAATGACTGTCTCTTAGGGGTAGTTAAATTAAATTTATTTAAGCTAATAGAATATTCCGTACTTGCTGAGCAATTTTATTCCAGTCGTAGTGTGTAGTGGCATACTGACGACAGGCTTCTCTTGAAGGTATGGGTATGTTTTTGAAAAACACATTCTCTAGTTTTTCAGTAATACTAGAAACTTCGATAGAACTAGTAATTAAATCGGGTGAAAAGTTCTCTAAAATTTCTGGCATTCCCCCAACTGGAGTACACATAACTGGAGTACCACAGGCTAAAGATTCGACTATTGCTAATCCAAATCCTTCAAAAGATTGACTGGGCATAACTGTTAAATCGGCAGCTTGGTAAGCTATAGGTAATTGCTCATCAGGTATAAAACCTAAAAACTTAACGTTGTCATCTAGTCCTAATTCTGTCGCTTGTTGTTGTAGTGTAGCTTGGATGTGACCACGACCTGCGATCGCCAGCCAAACATCTGGAATTTTTGGTTTAATTATCGCCACAGCTTGCAATAATTTATCAAGCCCGACTCGATGTACTAAACGACGGGATGTAAATAAAATACGGCGATTACTAGGCCAACCTAACTGTGTTCGAGCCTCTTGAGGTGATAAGTTTGTTTGAAATTTGGTAATATCCACTCCACCAGGAATAACATGAATTTTACTCCACGGAATTTGATATTGTTGATGTAGAATATTGCCAAATGCTTTACTAAGAACAATAAAGCGATCGCAACGATTGTAAGTGCTTTGTTCTATCAGCCAATGCTTGAGAAAAATACTCAGTTTTTTATTAACAACCTCCTGCTGACTCTCAAAAGCCCAAGGCCCATGAAAGTTAAAGGTAATTGGTACTCTCTTCGGTAAAATATCTAAAATAGGAAAACTGTATAATGCAAAATGCAGATTAATAGCATCTGGTTTACTAACTCTAGTTTTCTTGAAGTTCGTGCGAATTGACCATAGCCTTTGCCAAATAGCACTATCTGGAGAAGCCAAGTTAGTTAGCTTAATTGGCAAATTTTGTTCACCTTCTGGTAGACCAACTCCACATAATTCAACCTGGTCTTGATTTGCTGCTAATTTATGAGTTAGTTCATAAATATACCTTTCTAAACCTCCAGGTGTTTTGGGAAACCATCCTAATCCCAGAGTGAGGATTGATGCAGATGTTGAATTAAAATTTTCTTTGTAACTTTTCAAAAATGTGTCTCCCAGAATTTATTGAGTGTGAGTTTATTAATCACATCAACTCAAGCGTTTTACTTTAATTCAGCAGCAAATTAATGATGCTAGTAATTATATATATCCTGCTATTCTATGCATTATCCGCACTTTTCAAGTAATCTTGCATACAAATTTGACTTTAAATTTTAAATATATAGAAATTTAAACTATTAAAGTTAGGATTTACGCATACATTATAAATGATAGTTTTTAAATAACACTATCTTATAACCTATTTAGATTTTTCTGTCAACGAGTAAATTGAAACGTATTTTTTGTTAATTAGATAACACTAAATTTGATAAATATGATACTTGATTAATAACTATATATCTAAGTTTTTTACAGTGTTGCCAGGCGCTCAGTTCATAAAGAATAACCATAATGATCAAAAACTATTTGCATGAGACTAAATAATTTATAATTATTTTTGTATTACTTTTTACTTGCTAATTAATAAGTAAAGATTAATACCTTAAACTAATTTAATTAAAGCTACTAACTTAAATTTTAAAAGTTGATGTTGTTTTTATAAAATTTTAGTAAAAGCTAAATTATTAATATCAATTGTTTGTTATCTATATATATGTACTGCTAAACGAAGAAACAGTAATTAAGTATCAATTGTTTTCTTGGTTTAGATAGTTTAAGGTAAACAAACGCAAATAAATACAACAACACAAGATAGTCAAAATTCTATACCTCAACGTCGATATTATCAGGGTTTTGAGTGTTGATAATTGATATTTGTTTGCAGCAGTATACTTGATAATCTACATTGTCAGTTCATATACATATAATGCAGGTATAGCAGAATACCATGCATTCAATTTGTGATATTTAGGTGTTAATTACTGAGCTGTATGGCGTGATGTATACACAGTCAATTTAGAACTATGTTTTTTTTGGAATTCCAGAAAGAATGAGCATTAAAAAGGAATTACAAGCTTAGGAATTTTATGAAAAATAAATTACCACTACAGTTGGGTAAGTTTTGTCAAAGGCTTAATCGGCATATCAAGAAGCTATCTCAAACTAGACGTTGGCATAAAAGCAAAATTTTCAATTTTTTACTGAGTTTGACTGTCGGAGTAATTGTTACTTCTATTGGAATTACAACAGATTGGGCTACAACTGGAACGCCTGCACTCACATACAAAACATCTTGGATAGGTAATACTTTCGGTAGTGGAAATCTGCGGGTACAAAACAATATAGAAGCAATGTATGTTGCTGCCGATGGCAAAGTTTATACTAACAGCCATTGGGATGAAGCTGGAGCAGAAGCACAAATATATAAAGATGGCAAAGTAATTAGTGCTATTGGTGATACTCACGGCTGGAGTCGTAGCGGTGGCAAAGCCGTGGCTGTAAATAGTAAATATATTTACATTGCTATGAGCCAAGGTGCAATGGGTAAGTCAAAAGAAGATTATCCTGCGGAAGGAACAACTTGGTACTGCGTCAGACGTTACGACTTATCTGGAAAACCTGCACCATTTCCTGAAGGACGTGGTTGGGATAAAAGTATGTTAATCACCAGCACCAAAAGTGAAGTCACTGGATTAGCAACTGTGGGAAGCGAGTTGTATGTAAGTGATTTTGCTAGCGATCGCATTCGTGTCTACAATACTGACACAATGAAAGAACTTCGCAGCTTTAGCCTTGCTCGTCCGGGAACGATAACCGTTGATAGACAAGGAAATCTGTGGATTATTCAAAGCAAAAATGGTAGTAACCCGGCCAAGATTTTGCATTATTCCCAAGCTGGAAAGCAATTGCCTCAACAGATTGCAGATGTTGTTGAACCAACAGCGATCGCAATTGATCATCAAGGTAGGCTGTTAGTGGCAGAAAATGGGCCGCGTCAGCAAATGTTGACTTATGACATCAAAGATAAACCAGTACAGGTGAGTAGTTTCGGTTGCAAAGGCGGTATTTATGCAGGTATTCCGGGTGAAGTCCGAGATTTAAAACTTTATGGTATTACCGGAGTTGGTACAGATAGCGCAGGCAATATCTATATAAATAGTAATGGTTTCAACAAATCCGGGACTGATTTACGGAAATTCTCGCCATCAGGAAAACAATTATGGCAATTACTAGGATTGATATTTGTCGATAATGCGGATGCTGATCCCAAAACTGATGGTGTAGACGTATTCACCAAGCAGGAACACTATTTGATGGATTACAGCCAGCCTGCTGGCAAGCAATGGACTTACAAGGGTTATACTTTAAACGCTTTCAAATATCCTCAAGATCCCCGCTTGCATACATCGCCAGATGGAACCTTTGTTCGACGTATCAAAGGTAAGCCTTTCTTGTTCCTGACAAATATGTATGGCAGCTTTCTGCAAATATATCGTTTCAATTCAGCTACAGATGGCAACATTGCCATACCAGCGGGAATGTTTGTCGGTACTAATGGCAAAGATAAAAAATCTATCTCAGGAAACTGGCCACCGCAGCAACCGGAAAAAGGCGAGTGGATATGGCGCGATAGTAACGGTAATGGGGCGTTTGAAAAAAATGAGTATGATAGCAGTAAAGATTATCCCTTTATTGGTGGCTGGTGGGTAGACAGCAAAGGAGATGTTTGGAAAACTTTACGAACAGAAGATGGCATCCGGCACTATCCTTTACAAGGAATAGATGCAAAGGGTAATCCCATTTATTCTTATAGTTCGATGCAAAAGCAAACCACTCCGAAGATATTTACAGATTTGCGGCGGATCGAATATTTCCCAGAAACAGATACTATGTATTTGTCAGGTTTCACAGGAGATCATCCTGCGATCGGTGACGATAACGGAATCGTTGGTTCTGAAATTGCACGTTTTGACAATTGGAGCCAAGGAAATCGCACTCCCCGTTATCGGATTGTGATTCCACACGACACCACCGGCAAACGTGAAGTATCTACAGCTGCGATGAGTATAGCTGGAGAATATGTATTTGCTGTGACAATGAAAACGGCAGAGGTATACGTCTACAACACAGCAACGGGAACGCAAGTACAAAAGTTAAAACCCGGCCCAGAAGTTGGAAGTGAAAGCGGCTGGATTGATATACCCTACGGTATCCGCGCTTTTCGGCGTTCAAATGGTGAGTACTTAGTGTTTGTAGAAGAAGATTGGAAAGGAAAAGTGATTATATACAGATTGATGGGGTAAGTAGAGACATTGCAATGCAACGTCTTTACAATGGTCTATCTGTCAACATAATTCATAATTGCAATCAGCGAAAAATCTAGTACCGATTCAATTAATGATTGCAACAACCCTTTAGTAGAGGGCATTGCATAATAGAGGGATGAATTGAGGTCATCTACTGTGCAATGTCCATACTGTGGGTCTACGGAAATTAGAAAGAATGGAAAGCGGAGAGGTAAACAAAATCACATCTGTACTAACTGCGAT
>JAESGM010000297.1_pt1 | contig 67837 bp, 39 predicted proteins | sample 9269721 | NCBI WGS metagenome assembly JAESGM01 (sample SAMN15720920, study PRJNA650825) | algae metagenome | isolation source: Komarekiella atlantica HA4396-MV6 and co-occurring heterotrophs from... | place: USA: Theobald House, Kauai, HI | collected 2009-07-29
TTCACATACTTGATAGGATTCACATACTTGATAGGATTCACATACTTGATAGGATTCACATACTTGATAGGATTCACATACTTGATAGGATTCACATACTTGATAGGATTCACATACTTGATAGGATAGATAGTATGCGATCTGTATGAATGCTAGGAATTTATAATGCTGACAATTTGAAAATGCCAACGGGTAGACTGCTGGTAGCAATAGCGAATAGTGCAGTGACAAATAGTGCAGTGACAAATAGTAGATTAAACAGTACGATCGAAAAAAACAACCAAAATTAAGATACGAATTTAATGAAGATGCGATTTTTGGTGCAGAGAGGGAATAGGGTAGGGGGAAGGCAAGCTGGATAAGGCAAGCAAGCTGGAAAAGGCAAGGTTGAAATGACCAGGATCAGGACATTGACAGCTGGGTAAGCACAAGCAAACAGGCAAGAACCAGGCAGCATGAACCAGGCAGCCAAGAACTTTGTAATTCAAGAACTTTGTAAGTATAAATGATCAACCAATAAATGCATCAACGAATAAATATTTAACAAGCACTATGGCAATCATATCGGTAACCTCCCACAAGGGTGGGGTAGGAAAGACAACCACGGTAATCAATCTGGGAGCGGCATTGCGCGAGAAAGGCAAGCGGGTGATGCTGATCGATCTGGACGGTCAGTGTAATCTGACCACCAGTTTCGGCATCAATGCCAATGATCCGTCATCGATCGGGCGGGTGTTGACCGGCCAGATGAATCTGAACCAGATTACAAAAACAGTCAACGGAATGGACATTGTACCCGCCGCGTATGATCTGGTGACCCTGGAGGCGCGAATCATTGAGATCGATCTTTTGAAGCAGGCCCTGGAGCCTTACAAGAACGTTTATGATTACATTCTGCTGGACTGCCCGCCCTCGCTGGGCATTTACACGATGAACGCCCTGGTCGCGGCCGATTACTACCTGGTGCCTACCCTGGCAGAAACGTATTCCTACGAGGCGCTCAACAAGCTCAATGAAACGGTAGGCAAGATCAGAAAGGTGTACAACCCTTCGATACAGCTGGCGGGTGTGGTTTTCACCATGCACTCGCAACGGCAGAAAACCATGCTGGGCAAGCAGATCGAGGAAACGGTGCGAAAGAATCTGAAAACGTTTGCTACCCCGATCCGAAACAACATACGGCTAGTCGAGTGTATTAACTTCAAACAGGATGTGTTCCTTTACGACAAGGACAGTGATAGCAAAAGCAATGGCGCCAGCGATTACGCTAACCTGGCCGAGGAACTGCTTCAGATCGGTTAGGTAGCCAAAGCCGTTGCCACAGGCCCTGTTGGGGTTATCCCGGGCCCTGTTAGGTCAAGTACCATCTGGCCGGGTAATCTGGCGCCCGGTGGCAGTGGACAGTCATTGGCTGGCATTGGGTAAGGCAAGGATAATCCGGGATCAGAAAAACTAAGGTCAAACAGACCGTTACAGTACACAGACAATTACAGTACACAGACAATTACAGTGCATGGACAGTTGCGGTTGGTAATGGATAGGCTTGTAAAGACAAACAGGCAAACAAATCAATCTTAAACAGTTAAAGGTTAATCAGTTAAAACTAACGCCAATGACGACGAAAAAAAAAGTTCTTCCGTTAAATCCCTTGGTAGAAATTATGGGTTTGCAGGAACCGGTAGTGACTCAGCCGCCGGTAGCTGAACTGCCGCAAGTAACAGAACCGCAGCCGGTAGCAGCAGAAGAAACCCGGCAGAAATTGAGTGTTGATGGGCATCTGGCAGATGTGCAGGTAGAAAACAGCCAACAGGACGATTCGCAACAGGACGATTCGCAGAGTGAAATCAAGCCAGTAGAGGAAATTCAATTGCAAACAGCTCAATTGCAAACAGCTCAATTGCAGTATGATCAACTGCAGTATGATCAATTGCAGGGAAAAAACCAGAAGGAAAGCCAACCGAAAGAGAATGCGCCGGTCGCTGGTAAGCCGGTTGCCGGTGCAAAGAACTCAACCACGCCATCCAATCCGGCCGGCTTGAAAGCCAGTCAGCAAGCCAATCATCTGCCTGGGCAAGGTTTCAGAAAACAGGGTGGAAGGGAACAAAGCGAGCAGGAGTGGGAAGACCCATCGCTGGAACTGCGGACCAACAAGCTTTTTTACATCAAACGTAAATACATCCAGCTCATTGACAGCCACCAGCTGCGCGACGGCTTTAAGTATACCAACGATTATTTGGAATACATTCTCGAACAGTTCTTTGCCAACAAGACCGATTAGGCCTGCAACCGCCCGCCGTTGAGAACCCGCCGTTGAGAAGCGGCCAAACAAAACTCACCAACCAATGCCAGCCCGGTTGCCAGGAAGCCCGGTTGCCAGGAAGCAGCTGGCGTGTAGCAACTGGGGTGCAGCCGCTGCACCCCAGCATTCAATCTGGGATCAATCCGCTTTGGGCAGGTCGAACAAAGTGCATTTTTTACTCGCTTACAGCGAAAGATTTTCTATATTTGCTTCCATGAGCCCGAGCGGGCAAAGCCTGTTGCAAAACAGAAACAGGATCGATATGCCTGATAAATACGCATGATCGATACGCCTGATGGATAAAAGAGCGATGGCTGCCCGACTCAATTGCCAGTGGTCAACAAGCGCTTTTGCCTGGCAAGCACCCTCCCAATGGGTACAACGCAGGTATAATGCGGGCACAATGGGTGTCAAAGCGGCCACCACTTTATTAACATGCCTTAACAACGCACGCCTGTGATGCAAAGCAACGAGCAGCAGTTGATTCAAAACGCCTATGAGGGAGTAGTTTCCCCCAAAAATCATAACGAGCTATTATTTCAGCACGCGGTACTCTGCCAGGTCTACCTGCCCTACCGTGATCCGGGACCTGAGATACGCGAGTGGGTCAAGCAGCAGGGCAAGGCGTATTTTTCCATCCGCACCACCGAGGTTTTCAACCCCCAGACCGAAAAGTTCGATACCCTGCTGGGCCTGCCCTTCGGTCCCAAATCGCGCCTGATCCTGACCCATATCAACACGCTTGCCCTGATGCAGCAAAGCGCCAACATCGAGGTGGGTGACACGCTGACCTCGTTTGTCAAGTCGCTGGGCCTTTCCAACAACGGCTACCAGATAGAGGTGATCAAAAACCAGCTCGCCCGCCTTGCCTCCTCGATGATCTCGATCGCCTTCATTTCCGACAAGCAGCACGTGACCCAGGTCGATAGCAAGATCATCAAGGGCTTCGACCTTTGGTTTCCCAAAAACCCCAACCAGCGCGTGATGTGGGACTCGACCATCACCCTTTCGGAGGATTACTACAATTCGCTCATGCGGCACGCGGTGCCGTTGGACAAATCGCACCTGTCGGCCCTTTCCAACAACGCCCTGGCCCTGGATATCTACACCTGGCTGGCCCAGCGGCTGCACCGGGTCGACCAGGGCCGGCGCGATTTTGTGCACTGGCAGGCCTTAAAGGAGCAGTTCGGGGAGGGCTACGGACGGATGGACAAGTTCAAGTCCGTTTTCCGCTCAACTCTCAAGCTGGTTCTGACCCAGTACCAGAAGGCCAAGATTGACGAGGAGCCCAACAAGGGGTTCTACCTGCTGAATTCACCGCCTCCGGTGCCTCCCAAACTCATTCAGCTCGGCTCGGTTCCCGCCACCGACCGTCCTCCAACCGGCCAGCCGGGCGGACTCAGCTTTTAAACGGCCGGTGCCAAAGAAAACAATGGGTAGTGGCCAATAAGGTAGTGGCCAAAGCAGACTTTACACTCAAGTGACCATGACACTCAAGTGGTTATGACTGTAGGGTAACCGAATGCCGGCCAGTTGCCAGCAAATGTGTGTTCAACCAGCATACGAGTATCCAACCAGCATACGAGTATCCAATAGGATAGGACGCCCATCACCACCCCCGTTCGGAATTGTTCTACCCGGATACTACCAAACGGGTCCTACCACTCACATACTACCACTCACATACTACCACTCACATACTGCCAAGCCTTTCCCGATTCTTTGCCCGGTGGGCAGTGGGCGATCTTGCGGCCCCGACCAAGTCAGGCGCATGCGATGCGATTGCAATCCGCATACGCTATTGCCGGTGCGGTAAGGATAGCTATGTTAAAGGATAGCTATGTTAAAGGATAGCTATGTTAAAGGATAGCTATGTTAGTTGCCATGTACAGTGACCATACATGATGTGGTATGCCAGCCAATGGCAATTGATCAGGCAATTGATCAGGCAATTGGGGACAGCCCAGGCTGCAGATGGATGCCTGAGCGAAGTGAATGCCTGTTGCACAGGTTCGGCATGTAAGCAACTGACACATATAACCATACTTACAAACATCCACAGGTAGGGGCAAGGGGAAGGATTGAAAGGCTGCGACAGTTTTGGTGGAGCCCGATTGGGACAAGAACCGGTGGCTGCCGGAACCTTTGTCACCCGAAGCCCCGGTAGCCCGGACAGTTTTGCCAGTAGCTACGACAGTTTTGGTGGAGCCTGGCAAATGAGTCGGCCAGCCCGGATGGCGTGGACAAACCTGTCGCACAAGCGAAGAAGACACCTTGTGCAAACGGGTCAAAACCACGACAGTTTTGGTGGAGCCGCCCGTGCAAGCCACGACAGTTTTGGTGGATGATATGTATTAACTATTTGATTTTCAGTATATTATGTTTTGAAGGTAAAAAGCTGTAAAATTACAGCCGCGACAGTTTTAGTGGAGTTTTGCTGCCAGCTTGCCCGAAAGCGCCCGCAAAGCACGACAGTTTTGGTGGAGCCGCCCTTGCGAGCCGTACAGCCGCGACAGTTTTGGTGGACTATCTTTCGGTAGCCATCCGAAAGCACGACAGTTTTGGTGGGATAATTTTATCCACTGTTCTGGTGGATAAACCCTGTGGATAAAAAAGTTATCCACGACAGTTTTAGTGGCACACACGCGATAGTTTTGGTGGAGAATCCCATGGATTGACGACAGTTTTAGTGGAAATCGACGACAGTTTTGGATGACAAACCTATATAGATATACTTCCTATATCCTTTACCGTTATCAGCGGCTTAGAAATGTGGATAAAGTGGTAAGGGGGCTTTGCCCCCCTACACCCCCCAGATGGATGGTGCAATCCAGCAGTTAGCCGGTTGTTTTTTAGCAAAAAGACATTTAGTTTAGCAATGCAATTCGGCAAAAGCCACGGTTTACCCATCCGTATAATGGGCCCGGACCCAAGAAACGTCCGCTCAGGCGCCTGGGCGGACGCGGAACGGATTTTTAAAAAACCAAGCAAGAGTTTTAGTACTTTTCGCATGCGTTGTATAAGAAAGGTTACCGGCTGTTTTTAGCTGCCCCGACCCCGCGATTACTAATTGGTTTAGTGTGTCCAGACTGCTCTGGATGAAAAAATGAGGCGCCAGAGGCTTTATCCAATTTGAAAGCGGATAATGCACGGATAAATCAAGTTTTTTGCACTATTCAAAGTTTTAAAAAGCAAGTGTATGAAAAGCTATGCCAAAAAATACAAAGTGATCGCCAAGGTCACTACTCCGGGTCAGCGGGCGGGCGGGTTTGTACGTTACAACGTGAACGACCTTTTGAAATTCACCCAGTTTCTGGATCAGAACTTTGCGCGCTGGCGCTGGTTCAACGTGTACGCCTATCAGAAAGACGGGACAGGCGAGCAGCTGGCCAGCTTTACCAACAAAGACCGCCCCCGCGACCGGTTCCTCCAGTGAGCATTTCCTCCAGTGAGCATTTGTCTGGTTGGCGGGTTGGTTGTGTTCGACTTCCTGCCTGAGAAAACCAAGCCCTTACCTGTTTGCCATTCTACCACTGCCTAACTACCGGACTGCCTTGCTACCAGTAAAGCCATGGTTGAGCATTGTACCCGATCGGCTATACTACCAGTTGTGTTGCCAATTGCTTTACGGGTCGTTGGTCCACTGGCTTAAGGGTACCAGTATCTTTTTTCTGCGAAGGTCAATCACCGCGTGCTCGCCCGTCAGGGCCGAATCCAACAGATAAGCGGGCTGCAGTTCGATATAGGCCGTGATGCGGTTGTTTAGAAGACGGGTCCTGACGCGCGTTTTCCGGCAAAGCTGACCGTAGGCAACAATATCGGGATGGGCCTTGACAAAGGCTGCCGCCTGGTCGCTCCCGGACAGGGCCTGAATGCCGGTAAAGCCCAATACACTGCAAACAATCAAAGCCACCGAGCTTACCACGCCCCATTTGCCAAAGCCAAACCAGAAGGCCGCTTTCGCCGAGCTGAAATGATAGGTCTCGGTCGGCAGCTCGCTTAGCCGCCTGGCCAAGGTGGTTTCAAAGCCGGTCACCGCATCGGAAAGTAACCGGGCCGAACCGGCCACCGAGACCGAGCAGTGACGGGCCGATGCGTAAGAAAGGTAATAGATGGGCAAAAGCTCATTTTCCGGATCAATCCTCAGCCCGTATACCCGTAGCATACGGGCGGCAAAGGCACGTTTCTGAGCAGGGGAAAGCGCCTTTTCTTTCAAAGGGCCGGGCGAATGGGGTTGTGATGGCATAGTTGTAGTAGCGATGGTTCTAGTAGCGATGATGGTAGTATTGATAGTCATCTTACCGGTCAGATATGAATCGCCTGTAGCGCCGAGAGAAAGTACATTTTTGAAAAAGGACTGGCTTTTTCAATGCCCTGGCCCGATTTCAACACTTCCCGGATGCGTAGCTGGGTCGACTCGTTTTTGTCGCGCGAAATCGTATAGGCCTGCACGCTCAGCTTCTTGGCCTGGGCAAAGCTGTCCAGGGCAGCGCGCTGGGCGGGGGAGAACTCGTAGAACTCATTTGAAAACACGCGTATGGGAAAACTTTCGGGAACCGTCCCGCACAGCTGCTCCAGATACCCCATCGTCTGGGTGAAGATATTGGCCCCGCCGACGACTACGTACAGCTCGATTTGTATGGAAAGCTCCGAGAGGACCGAGGGCAGGAACTGCCCCGTTTCCTGAAAGTAGTACGGCAGCTGCTCGGCGACCGAGGCGCCCAGGTCGGCCAGAAAAAGCTGGCTTCTGGCCAGTGACAATGCCTCCAGAAAGGCATTGAGCAGGCCGCGGTCAATGACCTGGTTTGAATTCAGAAACGTGGTGGCCACCGGCTTTCGGTACGAGAGTTGCAGCGATGTGGTGCGGGTGGCATCGTCCATGTCGAAAATGGCCGCCCGCGGGTACTTTTCGGCCAACAGGTAAGTCAGGATGCTTTTGCCCGAGCCGCCTTTGGACTGGGTGATCAGAATCAGCTTTTTCATAGGTTTTTGTCTAACGTTTCGTGACCGATGCGCCTGTCCGTTACCGCCTGCCCGCTACTGGCAGGCAGTAACGGGCAGGTTATCCGTACATGCCTTACCGGCAGACAACTTGCACGTACCGGTAGACGCCGATGCAAAGGTGAAGCGGCCGGGGGGTGCGATCAATACTCATTTGTGGGTAAATCGCTACCCAATCACAGGTATCATACCAGGCAAGGGCAAGTATGGCCACATTTTTGAAATGGCTCAAAGCCAACAATACGACCAAGACGTAAGTATCCTCAGTTAAAGTATCCTCAGTTAAGGTACAGCTACAGTTAAGGTACAGTTCAGGCATGGGCAAACCTACTCCACCGTCTGCCATACTCCACTGGCGTGACGGATATGGGGAGAGGGATCCGGGGAGATCAACAAGTATGCATTAAAAGATCCGACTTGTAAGAGAAGAATTGACAGTGTTGAAAACAGCCGACAAACTTACGATCCCCAGGTGCAATTGCGATAGGTTTCGCATGCTTGCCCGAACAGGTTCTGCTTGCTCAACGGATTAAAAACCAATGAAGACCAAAATAAATTTATCGGAAAATTTGGAAAACTAAAAACCGAATCATACTTTTGTCTATAGATTTAGTAGACAAATCAATTCCCACCAGATTGATTTTATCACTACAGGTTTCCCAACCATTTTTTGATTGGGTGATAAAACGCTAATGTATCTCGTTTAAATGTGCTTGGTTATGAAAAACAGTACAATCCAGATGCGGTTCTTGGGTGGGAGTACAACGCTTTCTTCCTCAATGTCTTTTTGTTGTTGCTGACTTCTAGGGTCGGTTAGCTACGTACGTTTCCGGTTTGTCCCGGCGATCGTTTTGGCTTTATCCATCCGACTCAGTCGCGTTACTGTTGCCTGAATTTTCAGGCAGTGCGGCATTGCCATGCCCATACAATTGCTATGCCCATACATTACATGGCCGGTGGGAGCATCAGGTGTACTAAGGGAGTTTTGGTGGAATTCAATTAGAACCTTGATGCTTTCCGTGGCCGCCAAGAAGGGCAATGGCAAGGCTAATGCAGCTAACTATCCAATAAGCTAATTATTCAATAAGCTAATTATTCATATCCTATGCAGTCAGAAATCACACTTTGCTGAATTCTGACTGCAATGCAACCTTACCCAATATACAAAATTATGAAATCTTTCGTATTCTTCTTCACCGCATTTCTACTGACACTTGGTTTTGTCCAGGCGCAGTCCAATGCCCACAGCCAGCCCAATGTCCACAGCCAGTCCGGCACTCCGAGCAAAGTGGTGATCACCGGCGTTCGGTTTGCCTATCCGCTGCTGCAAGAATGGATTCAGCAATACAAACAGGTTCGTCCCGATGTGCAGATTCAGATCGATCCGCGCACGACGACCGATCCGAGCCAATACGATTTGCTCATTGAGGCCTACGAGCCGGAGGCGTCGGTCAAGCAAAGCCGCGATTACGTGTACATCGGCCGCTATGCGCTGCTGCCCTTTGCCAACGCCCAATCGGCTTTTGCCAAGGAATACGGCGAGAAAGGACTCACGGGGGATTTGATCCGGCAGGTGTATTTCAATAACATCTATGCCGACAAGAAAGCCGAAAAAAAGATCGACATTCCGTATACGGTCTATACCCGGGTGCAGAAAGCGGGTGCGCCGATCACCTTTGCCCGTTATTTTGGCTTTGAGCAGGCCAACATCAAGGGCAAAGCCATTGCCGGAGCCGACGAGCACCTGGTCAAGGCCCTCTTGAAAGACAGTACCGGGATTTCGTATACGGTGCCCGGTTTGATCTATGACCGCAAAACGCTCAGGCCGCTGGCCGGCCTGACGGTGCTGCCCGTGGATGCGGATGACAACAAGCGGGTGAGCAACGACGAGCGTTTCTACGGAGATTTGTCAGCCGTGCTCGGGAAACTGGAGGCCGGCCCGGTAAAAAACATTCCCGTCGAATACATTCACCTGTCCATTGCCAAAACCAGCGCCAACGCGGCTGCACTGGACTTTTTCAAATGGGTGATCGAGAACGGGCAGAAGAGCCTGCACGCGCATGGGTTCCTGTTGCCCGAAGAGAAACGCTTCCAGCAGGAAAAAAACCAGCTACAGCAGCAGTTGGGACTCAAGTAAAACCAACTCAAGTAAAGTCAACTCAGGTAAAATCAATCATTCACCACTTTTTTGGATCTGACCAAGGCCTTCTTCCCGAAGGCCCCACCCTTCTTTTATCTTTAAAATAGACATTCATGAAAAAAAGACTACTGATCCTGGCAGCCTGGCTGCTGGCGATAGGGACAGTTTTTGCCCAGAATACCATCCGGGGTAGCGTCAAAGACGAAGCCGGGCAACCCGTTCCCGGGGCCAGTGTGGTCATCAAGGGTACCCGCGAGTATGTACAAACGGCGGCGGACGGGCAGTTTGCGATCAAAGCGCAGAAAGAGTTTCCCTTCACACTGACAGTCAACCTGGTCGGTTTCAAAACCCAGGACGTGGAGGTGTACGAACTGCCCGAAGAGGCGCTGGAAGTTAATTTAAAAACGGATAATGTGCTCGAAGAGGTGGTCGTGATCGGCTACGGCGAGCAGAAGCGGAAAGACATCACCGGCTCGATTGCCTCGGTGCCGGCCGAGATCAAGACCCAGCCGGTCGTCTCGGTGGAGCGTCTGTTGCAGGGGGCGGTGGCGGGTGCCATTGTCACCCAGACGTCGGGTCAGCCCGGCGGGGGCGTCAGCGTGCAGATCCGGGGCAACAACTCCATTACCGCCGGCAGTGACCCGCTGTACGTCATCGACGGCTTTCCGATCAACAACGACTATTCGGTGACCGATGCGGGTGTGACCGACGGCTCGAAGATCAACCCGCTTTCCACGATCAACACGGCCGATATCGAATCGATCGACGTACTCAAAGATGCCTCGGCAACGGCCATTTACGGCTCGCGCGGCGCCAACGGGGTTGTCATCATCACCACCAAGACCGGCTCGAAAAACAAGTCTTCGATCAACTACGACGGCTATTACGGGGTGCAGCAGGTGATCCGTACGATCCCGCTGCTGAACGCGGGCCAGTGGTGGCAACTGCGCAAAGACGCCGCAATCAATTCCGGCAAGACGGCTACCTTGCCTTCGGTCAACGGGTATTCGCTGGACACAACCGGCGTCGGTACCGACTGGCAGGCGGCCGCTTTCCGCGATGCGCCCATCCAGAGCCATAGCTTGTCCATTCTTTCGGGCTCCGACAAAACGCGTCTGGCCATTTCCGGAAACTACCTCAATCAACAGGGGATCCTGCAAAACACCGGCTTTACCCGCTTGTCGGCACGGATCAACCTGGACCATGAGTACAACGAACGGTTTCGGATCACCACCAGCCTGACGGCCTCGCACATCAACTCGGATGTGGCTCCGGCTGCCATTGTCGGCAACCTGCTGCTGACCCCGCCTTCGCTTCCTGTTTACCGGACCGACGGGGCGTTTGTGATCAACAGCCCGTTTGAATCGGCCTTGCAAAACCCGATCAACTCGCTTTACAATCAGGTCAATGAAACCAAAACCAACCGATTCCTGGGAAATGTTGCGGCCGAATACACAATTCTGGACGGACTGAAAGCCAAAGTGCTGGTCGGCGCCGACATTGTGGACAACAAGCAAAACCGGTATCTGCCCAGCACGACGGCCGAAGGCCAGAGTTTGCAGGGACTGGCAACGGTGGGTAGCCTGTTTACCACCAACTGGCTCAATGAAAACACGCTAAGCTATGACAAGCAGTTCGGTGCCCGCCACCGGGTAAGCGCCATTGCCGGGTTTACCGCCCAGCAGTCCGACTCCAAAGGCTCTGTGGCCGAAGCGGCCGGTTTTGCCACCGATGACTTTTCGTTCAATAACCTGGGCACGGGCATTACCAACCGTACCCCCCGTTCGAGCGCGCTCAAATGGTCACTGGCCTCTTACCTGGGACGGATCAACTACGTGCTGGACGACAAATACCTGGTCACCTTTACCCTGCGGGCCGACGGTTCTTCCCGCTTCGGGGCAGGCAACAAATGGGGCTATTTCCCATCGGCGGCCATAGGCTGGAATGTGAATCAGGAAAGCTTTTTCCGGCAGTTTGACAAGATCAGCCTGCTCAAGCTGCGCCTGAGTGCCGGTCTGACGGGCAACCAGAGCATTCCGCCCTACCAGTCGCTTTCGCAGCTGAACTACTTCCGTTACAATTTCTCCAACACGACCGTTTCGGGCTACGCGCCCAACACGGTACCCAATCCGAACCTGGGCTGGGAGAAAACCTTCCAGGTCGACCTGGGCGTGGACCTGGGCTTGTTCAACAACCGGATCAACGTGACGGCCGACTATTATTACAAAAAGACGACCGATCTGCTGCTGACCCGTACGGTTCCGGGCACCTCCGGCTTGTCGGACTTCTACAACGGACAGGCCTCGACCATTTACCAGAACATCGGGGCGGTGTCCAATCAGGGGATCGAACTGTATGTCAACTCACAAAACCTGACCGGACCGCTCAAGTGGAATACGATCCTGGTCTATTCGCGCAACACCAACAAGATCCTTGACCTGGGCCAGGGGGTAAACCAGATCATTCCCGTGATTTCTTCTCCTTCCATTGCCAAAGTGGGTTATCCGCTCGGGTCGTTTATCGTCTACCAGACCGATGGTGTGATCCAGAGCGGCGACTCGCCCCTGACGCCACAGGCCAACAAGAATCCGGGAGGGCAGAAATACAAGGACATCAACGGCGACGGGGTCATCACCCAGGCCGGTGACCGGGTGGTGATTGCCAACCAGCCCGCGTTTGTGGCCGGCCTGACCAACACGCTTTCCTACAAGGGATTTGACTTTACCGTATTCGTTCAAGCCTCCATCGGGGGCAAGCTTTACAATGCCAACCGCGCCAACCTGGAACTGGGAACCGGCTATGTGAACGGTTCGACGGTTTTGCTTGACCGCTGGACACCGACCAATACCGATACGGATGTAAAAGCTGCCTACCAGGACCCGGCCATTACCATCTCCGACCGGTTTATCGAGGATGCGACCTACTATCGGCTGAAAAACATCTCACTGGGCTATACGCTGCCCAAGGGCTTGTTGTCAAAGGCCAGAATAGAGAACCTGCGGATTTACGTCTCGGCGCAGAACGCCGCTACCTGGACCAACTACACCGGCTATGACCCGGAAGTGAGCCTGAACGGACAGACGCTGATCAACAAGGGCATTGACCAGGGTGTCTATCCCAACAACAAGTCGTACCAGGTAGGCGTTTCGCTGTCTTTCTAAACCCGGACCATCCCCGGCTAACGGCTGGCATTGCCGCCGGGGACATTCGTTCACTCATTCCTTGACGCATACACCATGAAATCAGTTACCAATACCCAAATCAACACCCGTATCCATACCCTTAGGTATACCCGTATCTATACCCTTAGGTATACCCGTATCTATACCCGAGCCACGATTGTTCTGTTGCTACTGGCACTGGGCGGCTGCAAAGACTTTCTGACCGAAGAGCCCGAGTCGCTTATCTCGGAGGATCAGTACTACCAGACGCAAACCGATGCGGTCAACGCCGTCAATGCGGTTTATTTCCTGCTCAACTCGGGTGGAAATACCGTGCAGACACCCTACAACACCCTGTTCAACACAGGGATGAACTTTGCCGGGGATGACGAGGATCCGGGTCCGGGAGCTACCAATCCGGACGTGCGGTCACTGGCCGTGCTGGCGCATTCGTCGACCAACCTGCGGGTTTACGAAATCTGGCAGCAGCATTACGCGGCCATCAAAAAGGCCAATGTGGCGCTGGAAAAGATTCCGGGCATTGACTTTGACGCCACTGTGAAAAACCGCCTGCTCGGCGAAGCCAAGTTTCTGCGCGCCTTGTACTATTTCAACCTGGTCCGGCTGTACGGGGATGTGCCGCTGATTACCACGTATCAGAAATACGTCACCGCTTCGGATTACGCGATTGCCAAATCGCCCGCCACCCAGGTATACGCGCAGATCGAAAAAGACCTCCTGGAAGCGGCCCAGGTACTGCCCACCACGTACAGTTCTCCGGATGTGGGACGGGCAACGCAGGGAGCGGCCAAGGCGCTGCTGGCCAAGGTGTACCTGACCAAAGCCTCCTTGCCGCTCAACGTTGCGGCGCACTACGCCGATGCGGTACGAACGGCGGAAGAGGTGCTTTCGCCCGCCGACGGAGGAACCGGAACATACAATTACGACCTGTTTGCCAACTACGCCGATGTGTTTCTGCCCGCTGCCAAAAACGGCAGGGAGCATATCTTCTCGGCTCAGTTCAAGTCCAATGCCCAGGGACAGGGCAACAACCAGAATCCCCGTTCGATTCTGAACGGCATTCCGGGACTGACGGGCAGCTACGCCGATATGGTACGTTTCTATACCAATGGTGATGACAAGTTTTTCAGTGTGTACAAACTATACAGCCCGCAGGACAAGTGCAGGCGGGTGACGTTTGTGACCAGTTTCACCTCGCCGACCAACGGAAGAAAATATGCGCTGCCAATTAAAAACGTAGCAGTTGCCAACGACTCCACGCCGTTTTTCAACAAAACCTGGGACCCGAACGCGACATCCGTGCCCAGTGAGTCGGCGGCCAACGTGTCCATCATCCGCTACGCCGAACTGCTGCTGATCCACGCCGAGGCGGAGAACGAAGCCAACGGCCCGACGGCCAAGGCATACAAATCGCTGAACCGGGTCCGTAGCCGGGCCGGACTGCCCAACCTGACCGAAGGTCTGTCCCAGGCCCAGTTCCGGGACTCTGTTTACCTGGATCGCCGCCTGGAGCTGGTTTTCGAATACCAGCGCTGGTTTGATCTGATCCGCCAGAAAGATGCCTCGGGCAAAAGTACGTTTGTCTCCAACCTGCAAAAGGTGGGCAAGACCAACGCCAAAGAAAAACACCGGCTGTTCCCGATCCCGCAATCTGAAATTGACAACAACAGCCTGCTCGAGCAGAACGAACTGTGGAAGTAGTCAGACAAAAGACATCAGACAATGGACCGAATGCCAGACGCTGGCGATCAAGTAACGTATTCTTACCTTTTGTCTGGCTACTTAAGCACCTGCGGAAGGAAGGGAACTTGCTTTTGCAACAGCAAACAAGGTTTGGGTGTGATACGAGCAACCTGATTTGACTAATAATACCAAGCGGTCTTACCGGTTGGGGGAGGGAAGCGGCAGGAGAGAGGGGCTCCTGCCACAACCTTACCTTTGTAAACAATTGAAATACAAGCGGATTGCCCACCACTTTCCTGCACAGAAACTTAACCTGCACAGAAACTTAAAAAGATTGAACGCATACGGCTGCTTGAAAAAGAAGCGGTATGACTGCCCGGGATGTTGCCAGCAGCAGGTGTTGCCAGCAGCAGGTGTTGCCAGCAGCAGGTGTTGCCAGCAGCAGGTGTTGCCAGCAGCAGGTGTTGCCTTTTTCAAGCCTGCTATTTTTTAATGCAACACTCCTGAAGTCTTTGGTTGTCAACAAACGAACTGACCAACTGTACAAAAGTTTAGTATTTATCCATTACAACCTTCTTTTTATGTCTGTTTATACTCGCAATCGTGGTGTGAAAGCCCGCCGGCAGCTATGGGTGCTGTGGACGGTAAGCCTGCTCGGACTATCGGCAGCCCATGGCCAGCAGACCAATCCGGAATGGAAAGGTAAGATCAGCAAATCGGCCAAGGAATCCGAGCCGTACAAAGTGGATTACGTAAAAAAAGCATCGGCAGGCTCACCCAACATCGTCTGGATTCTGCTCGATGATGTGGGCTATGGGGCCAGTTCGGCCTTTGGTGGCCTGGCTCAAACGCCTACACTGGATTCGCTGGCCAACCAGGGTTTGCGGTACACCAACTTCCATACCGCAGGCATCTGCTCCCCGACGCGTTCGGCCTTGCTGACCGGCCGCAACCACCATTCGGTCGGCATGGGTCTGTTTCCGCATTACTACCTGTCGGCCGACTACCCGGGCTACAATGGACACATCCTTCCCCAGAAGGGCACTGTTGCCGAAGTGTTGCGTGAAAACGGCTACAGCACCTATCAGCTGGGCAAGTGGCACCTGACGCCCGACGATGAGGCAACCGACCTGGGCCCGTTTGACCGCTGGCCTTCGGGCAAAGGCTTTGATCACAACTACGGGTTTCTGGGCGGTGCCACCGACCAATACAAACCGGATCTGGTGGAGGACAACCAGCACGTAAAACCCGATGGCTCCCACCTGAACAAACTGTTGACCGACAAGGCCATTGCGTACCTGTCCCGGCAGCGGTCGATTGCCCCCGACAAGCCGTTTTTCCTCTACTACGCCCCCGGAGCCACCCACGCCCCGCATCAGGTGGACCGGCAATGGAGCGACAAGTACAAAGGCAAGTTTGACCAGGGTTGGGATGTGTACCGCGAAAAAGTATTCGCCAACCAGAAAAAACTGGGGGTGATTCCGCCTGGTGCCAAACTGCCCGAACGCAATGCCTACCTGAAAGCCTGGAAAGACCTGCCCGCGGAAGAAAAACGGCTGTATGCCCGCTTCATGGAGGTGTATGCCGGTTTTCTGGAATACACCGACTACGAGATCGGCCGGTTGATTGCGCATTTGCGTACGTCAGGACAACTGGAAAATACGGCCATCTTTGTGATGATCGGCGACAACGGCGGGAGCAAGGAAGGGCTTGAGTATGGGGTGACTACCAAAACCATCCGGTTCGGAGCCGACAACCTGACCCGGGAGGATTACCGCAAGCTGGTGCTCAACGACTACGATAAGATCGGTGGCAAAGACGTCATTACGGCCGCTAACTATCCGCTGGGCTGGGCGCAGGCCACCAACACGCCTTTTAAATTCTGGAAAAGCGATGCCAATGCCGAAGGCGCGACCCATAATCCGCTGATTGTCTCCTATCCCAAAGGCATCAAAGAAAAAGGAGGCATCCGCAACCAGTACGCCCACCTGATCGACCTGTATCCGACGGTGCTGGAGCTGACTGGTATCGCTCAGCCCGACAAGATTCGCGGGGTGGCGCAGGACCCGCTCCACGGCACCAGCCTGGCCTATTCCTTTACCGACGCGCAGGCGCCTTCCCGTCATACCCAGCAGTATTACACCATTTTTGGCAACCGGTCCATCTACAAGGACGGCTGGAAAGCGGGGGCAGCCCACCGGCCCAATTCACTGGATGTGTTTACCTATACCGGCGAAACCCGTCCGGCCATTGCCAACAATCCCGACCAGGAAGTGTGGGAGCTGTACAACCTGAACGAAGATTTTAACGAACGGGTGGACCTGGCCAAAAAATACCCCGAAAAGCTGGCCGAACTCAAAGCCTTGTTCGATGCCGAAGCGGCCAGATACAACATCTATCCGTTGATCGACATCGAGCATGCCGCCCAGCGGTTCGGCCAGCAGCAGAGCCGGCAAGCCCCCGCAGCGGCCAAATGAGTGGGTGTAAATGAATGGGTATAAAGGATCGTAACTGCATACCCAATTGACTAGATAATCCCAGCAGATACCACCCGCTTCTGATTGAAAAAACTTAAACCGGAATATTCCATGAATTCTTCCCTACGTGTCACCAGGTACATGACAGTGCTCGCACTGAGTATCGTATGTGCCGCCATATCGGGTGAAAGCCTGGCCCAGTACGACCCTGTGCAACCCTACAAAGGTAAAATAGGTCGTAATCTGACCGATACCCAGCAGTGGTGGCCTGACAAAAAGAAGGCTCCGGAAGGAGCTCCCAATGTGGTCTGGATACTGCTTGACGATGTGGGCTTTGGCGCGGTAAGTACCTTTGGCGGCTTGATACGGACCCCTAACCTGGATTCGCTGGCAAACAATGGGTTGCGCTATACCAACTTTCATACAACCGCCATCTGCTCGCCCACCCGTGCGGCTTTGCTGACAGGACGCAACTCGCATTCGGTGCACATGGGTTTGTTTCCCAACACTGCCATTGGCACGCCCGGATACGATGGCTATATGCCCTTTGAAAAGGCGACCATCGCCGAGATACTCCGCGAAAACGGATACAATACCTATGCCGTTGGCAAATGGCACCTGACACCCGTTTCGGATGCGACTGCCGTGGGGCCGTTCAACCGCTGGCCAACGGGACGGGGATTCGACCATTACTACGGGTTTTTAGGCGGATCGACCGATCAGTGGCATCCTGTTGTGTGGGAAGACACGCGCAAAGTCGAGCCGGAGGCGGACGGGAAGCACTTTACCACCCGCATCGCGGATAAAGCCATCGGGTACATCGCCGAACAAAAGTCCATCAAAGCGGACAAGCCCTTCTTCCTGTATTTTGCGCCGGGAGCAGGCCATTCGCCGCACCATGTGGCCAAAGCATGGAGCGATTCCTACAAAGGCAAGTTTGACCAAGGGTGGGACAAGTACCGGGAACGGGTATTGGCTCAGCAGATCAAATTGGGGATAGTGCCCCAGGGAACGCCCTTGCCCCCCCGCAATCCGGGTGTCAAAGACTGGAATACGCTTTCGGCGAATGAAAAGAAGTTGTACGCCCGTTTCATGGAAGTTTATGCCGGTTTTGTCTCCCATACAGATTACGAAATCGGACGTGTGATTCGCTACCTGGAAGGGATCGGCCAGCTGGATAACACGCTGATCATGGTATCGGTGGGAGATAACGGAGCCAGCAAGGAAGGAACGTTTGTAGGAATTGTCAATACCAATGATCCTTCACAGACCGAAGAACAACGGCTAGCGGACAACATCCGCAATATCGATTTGATCGGAACCCACGCTTCCCGGCCCAATTATCCGCTGGGGTGGGCGCAGGCGGCCAACACACCCTTCAAATACTGGAAACAAGATGCCAATTCCGAAGGAGGAACACGAAACCCGCTGATTGTTTTCTATCCCAAAGGCATCAAAGAAAAAGGAGGCATCCGCAACCAGTACGCCCACCTGATCGATCTGCTGCCGACTACCATAGAACTGACAGGGACGCAGGTTCCTACCCTCATCAACGGCTACCGGCAGGAGCCGGTGGAGGGTACCAGCCTGGCCTACAGCCTTGACAACGCCAGTGCTCCCGCCCGCCATCTGGTGCAGCACTACGAGATCATGGGATCGCGGGCCATCTACAAGGATGGCTGGAAAGCAGGCACATTGCATAAAAAAGGAGAGGATTTTGCCAGTGACAAATGGGAGCTGTACCACATTGACAAAGACTATAACGAGCTGAACAACCTGGCCGAAAAGCATCCGGAAAAGCTGAAAGAACTTCAGGAGCTGTTTGACAGTGAAGCGGCCAGATACAACATCTATCCGCTGAAAGATGGTACCGAAAAACAACTGGATTATTCGCCCTTGTATGTGGGCAATGGCAGCACCAAAGTGATTTATTATCCGGAGGCTCCGCAGTTGTTTGGCATTGCCAGTCCCATTGCACCCCACAAGTCGTACACCATCACTGCCGATGCGGAAGTATCCGCAAACACGCAGGGCGTACTGTTTGCCCTGGGAGGGCGATTTGGAGGTGTAAGCCTGTTTATCAAGCAGGGAAAGGCTTTGGTGGCCACCAATACGGGCGCGCAACTGACCCACCTGGTGTCGGGCAAGCCTTTGCCGACGGGTAAGGTGACGCTGAAGTATGTGCTCATTTACAAAGAGGCCCAAAACCCGAACGATCCTGCCGGAACGCAGGAACTCTATGTCAATGGCGTGAAAGTGGCCCAAGCACCGATTGTGAAAGCGCAGGCGGCCATCCGCAACTTTGATGAGATCAATGTTGGAAAAGATCTGATTACGCCTGTTTCCAACCAATACACAGTGCCGTATGCCTTTAATGGAAAGCTAACCAAAGTGACCGTGGAAAGCGGCGTCAATCCGTCGGCGTCGCTAGGCGACAAGTTAGGCGACAAGTTAGGCAACAAGTAAAGAGCGGGTAGCGGCCACTTGAAACACAAACGGATCAATCATTTTTTGTCAACCAATTTTATCAACCAAACGCAAATGATTACCCTGAAAGACATTCGGATTCTACTTCAAAAGATCGGCGTGAGTATACTGGTCTTTGCCGTGCCGCTGGCCATACTGGGTGGCGGCCTGTTTCTGCTCACGCGTCTGTTGAACCATTGATTTTTCGCTCCATTCATTTTAACCCAATCGGTATGTCACTCAATCGTTCCCTTGCCAAAAAGATCACGCGCGACGCGCTGATCAGCCTTTTTCTGTACAGTGTGCCCGTGCTGGCGCTGGTTGCCTATTATGCCTACACCGGCCTTACCCCCTGGAAAGATCCCGTGAAGGATTACGCGCAACTCAGTGCGCCAGGGTTTTTGAAGTTTCTCGAACCTGTATTCCGCAACATGCGTTCGTGGGGGTTCATCGCCCTGGCCCTGGGTTTGGGTGTGCTTGAATTCATTGCCGGTCTGTACGATAACAAATGGACGGGAACCGAACGCAAAATCGACATTGCCTGCTTTGTGTTGCCTAAATTTCTGCTGCCTCCGGTAACCGGCTTCTTCAGCCTTACGTTGCTACCGATTCTCTTGCCCGGCGCGGCCAATGTCTTCTCCTGGGTGCCTTTCTGGGGAGGCTTCCTTGTCATTGCCGTCGCCGATGACCTGACCCAGTACTGGTACCATCGCCTGCACCACCAGCTGCCGTTTCTGTGGCGCTTTCACCGCACGCACCATTCGGCTCCGTACATGGGTATGGCCATGGCCAGCCGGCAGAACTTCATTTACACGGTATTCTTCTCCCAGATTTACCTGACGGCTACCCTGGTGTACCTGGGCCTGGGGTACCAGGCCTTGTTTGTGACGGTAATCAAGTCATTTATCACGCTTTCGGCCCATTCGAGCATTGCCTGGGACAAGCCGTTCTACAAGTACCGCATCCTGCATCCGGTTGCCTGGGTACTGGAGCGGTTGATTTCCACGCCCGCCACCCACCACGCGCACCACGCCGACAGTGCGGATGATGGGGTAGGCTACTACAAAGGAAACTTTGGCAATATGTTTTTCCTGTGGGATGTCATTTTTGGTACCGGCATCATCACCCGGCAGTATCCCAAATCGTACGGCATCACCTTTTACAAGCAGGAGGAATGGTACGCCCAGTTTCTGTGGCCCATTTTCAAATCCAAAAAAGAAGGCAGCGAGCTTTCGGCCAATGGCCCCCAGGTGGGCGATGAGGTAGAGCAGGGAAGTGAACCCCTGCCGGTGACTATTGAACCCAAACTGGCTACTGCCTGAAGAATAGCGTCTTCCGTATCATCCGTGGTGATAGGGGAGACGCCGTTAGAGTTTTAATGAATTAGCGTTTTAATGAAAGAGCAACCAGTCGGGCTTCGTTGTCCGGTTCGTGCCGGCACGAACCACTTGCCTCAAAGCTGACAACTGATGCCTTAGCAACTACAAGTTGCCCTCTGCGTACGGTTATCCAAAGCTGCCGGGTAGTCTGCTTTGTCAGATACCGGTCAACTGCCCTGGTGTTCATTCGTTTGCATGTCTGTTTTTTGCATGTCTGTTTTTTGCATGTCTGTTTTAACGGTACCCATTGAATTATGGCCTTTTACAAGTTTAAACTAGCCAAAGACCTCTATGCTGGTTGGCTGCTGATCGGTTCCTTGCTGATGCTCTGTTTCGCGATTATGGCTTTCACGGTGTTTGACGGCACGGAAGGCTCGCATCAGAAGGAAGGCTCGCATCAGATTGACCCGAAGGTAAAGGCAGAGGTAATGACCGTATTGGACAAGTACCTGAACACATTCAATGCCCGCGACCTGGCAGGTTGGGAAAAAACCTACCAATTTCCGCATTACCGGCTGGCCAGTGGAAAAATGTCGGTTCTCGACCGGGCGGGGCTGCGCGATTCCACGCAGGTGTTCGGCGCCCTGGTCTCGCAAGGCTGGCACCATAGCCGCTGGGCGCACCGCAATGTTGTCCACGCTTCGGCCGACAAGGTGCACGTGGATACGCAGTTTATCCGCTACCGGGCCGACGGAACTCCGATAGGCAGTTACGAATCGCTGTATGTGCTCACGCGCGAAAACGGGACGTGGGGTGTAAAACTACGTTCCAGCTACGCCGAATAACGCTTCATTTGAATAACGCTTCATTTGATTAACAAACCACGTATGACTTCTTTTTACACCTGCCGCAAGCTCAGCCTGCTGGCTATCGTCTGCTTCTGGGCTGTCAATGCCTGGAGCATTCCTCCCAAACCGAAACCCGCCCGACCCAACATTGTATTGATCCTGGTCGATGACATGGGCTTTTCGGACATTGGGTGCTACGGGTCCGAGATTGCTACCCCTAACCTGGACAAGCTGGCCAGAAACGGTGTGCGTTTTACCCAGTTTTACAATACCTCCCGGTGCTGTCCCACCCGGGCGGCGTTGCAAACGGGTGTGTATCCGCATCAGGCGGGCGTAGGAAGCATGAATGGAAACCTGGGTACGCCGGCCTACCAGGGCTATCTGAATAAGAATGTGATCACCCTGGCGGAAGGACTGAAAACGCAGGGGTATACCACCCTGATGTCGGGCAAGTGGCACATCGGAAACACGCCCGAACAATGGCCCGGTGCCCGCGGATACGATCAATACTTTGCCCTGGTTGGCGGCACGAGCCACCAGTTTTATCCCCATCCGTATAAGCTGGGAGAAATGGATTTCTTTGTCAAAAACGGGCAAAAGCTGGCTAGCTACACCACCGAAACCAAACCCGACTCCTATTACCTGACCGATGAATTTACCGACCACGCCCTGGGGTTTCTGGAGGGAACGCGCGGGGCGAACAAACCTTTTTTCCTGTTTACGGCCTACAATGCTCCCCATTTTCCGGTACAGGCCCGTACGGAAGACATTGAAAAATACCGGGGCAAATACCTGCAAGGGTGGGATGTGGTTCGCAGCAAACGCTACCAACGACTGCTGGACATGGGTATCATTCGTCCTGAATGGAAGCTCTCTCCCCGCGACACGCTGATTCCGGGATGGAACCAGCTCCGGCAGACGGAAAAAGAAGCCTGGGACCTGAAAATGGCCGTCTATGCGGCCATGATTGACCGGCTGGACTATAACGTCGGCCGTATTCTGGCCAAACTGACCGAGTTGGGAGTCGATCAGAATACCTACGTGTTTTTTCTGTCAGACAACGGGGCCAGCCATGAGTACGCCTTTCCGGGCAAAAGCCAGTCGCCTGAAGCCGCTACGCTGGTCAAGCCACTGGCGGCCGACAATCCGCAATCGTATGTGTCGTATGAGTACAACTGGGCCAATGTGAGCAATACGCCGTTTCGGTCGTTCAAGCACTGGGAACACGAAGGGGGCATCAGCACGCCTTTTATCGCCTATGCGCCGGGCAAGATGCAGGCCGATCGTCTGGTGCACGCGCCGGCCCATGTGATCGATATCCAGCCGACTATTTTTGAGCTGGCGGGCGTGAAATACCCCCAGGCCTACCAGGGAAACCCACTGCTCCCGCAGGAAGGGATTTCGTTTACGCCGGCCCTGGAGGGAAAAGACTGGAAAGGCAATGACATTATTTTCTGGGAGCATCAGGGAAACCGGGCCGTGCGTCAGGGCGACTGGAAAATCGTGTCGTTTTATCCGGAAAACACCTGGGAGCTCTACCATGTCAAACAGGACCGGACCGAACTGCACAACCGGGCCGCGTCGAATCCGGCCAAAGTGCAGGAGCTGGTTGCACTTTACCAAGCCTGGGCCAAACGGGCCGGCGTGGTCGACTGGCAGACGCTGGTAAAGAAAACACCCTGAGATCGTTTCTGTAAAATTCGTTAGTAATTGAATTTAACCCATTCCCATGAAACCTATTGTACGTCATTGTATCCTTGTACTAAAAGGTGTCCTTCTGCTGCTGATCGGTATTCTTTTCCTGGTTGGCTGTAAAAACCGTAAGGCCGCAACTGAGGATAAGACCGCCGAGGAGCGGAAGCCCAACATTGTTTTTCTGTTTGCCGATGACTTTGGTAACAATGTTCCCTCGATTAACGGGAATACGTGGGTGAACACGCCCCACATCGATGCCATCGCCAGTGAAGGGGTCCGTTTCCGTCAAAATTACGTGACTGCCCCGATTTGCTGCGCCTCGCGGGCGGGTCTTTTGACGGGCCGTTACCAGCAGCGGTTTGGCTGTGAAAACCACCTGCACTACCCGTATAACTCTGCCTATGCCGGTGACGGAGGGGCTGCGTACCTGAAAAAGCTGGGCATTGACTCGCTGGATGTGAAAACCCAGGGCATTCCGGCCAGCGAGCTCAACATGGCGCAGATCCTGAAACAAAGCGGCTACACGACCGGAATCATCAGAAAGTGGCACGCGGGTTTTTACGACGGCTACCGGCCACACCAGCGGGGGTTTGATTACAGCTGGGGATGGTACGGTGGGTCCACCCTCTACTACACCGATTCATCGGATGTGAATTTTGTCACCTTCAAAGATGAGAACGGACAATACCATCATTATCCGTCTTCCACCGGAAAGTACCAGTGGCAGCGGGATTCGATTGCAACGGGCATTTACCGCAATGGCAGGCTGGTGGGTGAATCGGAGTACCAGACGCATGCCATTGCCCGCGAAGCGGAAGCGTTTCTGGAAAAAAACAAGGACAAGCCTTTTTTTCTCTACGTGCCCTTCGGAGCCATTCATACGCCTTTGCAGGCAACTGCCAGCGATTACAAACAAACCGGCCAGGTCAACGATCCCCAGCAGAAGGTGCTGTTGGCCATGGTGCTGGGCCTGGATCAGGCCGTGGGCCGGATTACCCGCAAGCTCAAAGAGCTGGGTCTGGACGAGAATACCATTGTCGTCTTCTCGGGCGACAACGGCTCGACGTATCATAGCCTGAAGCCGGGTGAAAAAGGCGAAGGCAAGACCGTCTATGACCAAACGTATGAAAACCTGAACCTGCCCTTGAAAGGAGGCAAGCTGACCCATTACGAAGGAGGCATCCGCACGCCTTTGTTTGTTCGCTGGCCCGGCCGCATCGCGGCGGGCAGTGTATACGACCATCCGGTTTCGACGCTGGACCTATTGCCCACATTTGCCGCGGCGACCGGGGCGAAATTACCTGCCAACCGCAGGTATGACGGCGTGGATCTGCTGCCCTACCTGCTGGGCACTACGCCCGAGCCGCCGCATCCGGTTCTGTACTGGCGCAACGGCTTTGTGAAAACCATCCGGAAGGGTGACTACAAGCTGCTCGAAAACGACCGCGACCATACGGTGTACCTGTATGACCTCAAAAAAGATCCCTACGAGAAAACAGATCTGGCCGCGCAGCTTCCGGCGGTTGTCAACGACCTGCGAGACGAATTCATGCAGTGGGAAAAACAACTGGCCGTCCCGCGCTGGAAAAGTCCCCGTGTCAATGAAATTCTGGTAGATGGTAGGATTGTTTCCTTTCAGCCCTGATCAATCGCATGAACCCGATGAAAAATAAATTCACTTCTGCCTCCTTCCTGCTCCTGCTGCTGGTTTTTACCGGCCGGATCATCGCCGTATCTGCTCAATCAAAACCCAGATACAATGTGTTGTTCATTGCCGTGGACGATCTGAACAATGAACTGGGATGTTACGGCAGCAAAGAGGTGCAATCGCCTAACATTGACCGGCTGGCCCGACAGGGGGTACGGTTTGACCGGGCCTATACCCAGTTCCCGTTGTGCAGCCCGAGCCGCTCGTCGCTAATGACCGGCCAACGGCCCGATGTAACGGGCATCTATGAACTGCAAACGCATTTTCGCAAGAATCTGCCCGAGGTGGTTACCCTGCCGCAGTTATTCATGAACAATCGCTACTTCAGTGCGCGGGTCGGGAAGATCTTTCACTACGGCGTCCCTTCGCAGATCGGTACCAACGGACTGGACGATTCGCTCTCGTGGCACCGGCGCATCAATCCCAAAGGGCGGGATAAGATAGCCGAATCGACGATTAAAAACCTGACGCCCGACCGGCAGCTGGGAAGCGCCTTGTCGTGGCGTGCCGATCAGGGAACCGATGACGAACAGACCGACGGGCTGATTGCAGCGGAGGCAATCAGAGTACTGGAAGAGAAAAAAGACGAACCCTTCTTTCTGGCCGTCGGATTCTTCCGGCCCCACACGCCGTACGTGGCCCCTAAAAAGTACTTTGACCTGTATTCTCCCGAAAAAGTGACCCTGGCCCGCGAAAAAGAGAACGACCTGGAAGACGTACCCGAGGCGGCCCTGTTTACCAAACCGTCGCACTGGGGCCTGGGAGAGGCCGACCGGCGTCAGGCGCAGCGGGCGTATTACGCCGTGATCACCTTCATGGATGCCCAGGTGGGCAAGCTGCTCGATGCACTCGACCGCCTGAAACTGCGGGACAATACCATTGTGGTGCTTTGGAGTGACCATGGCTATAACCTGGGTCAGCACGGCCAGTGGATGAAGCAGAGCCTGTTTGAAAATTCGGCACGGGTGCCGCTGATCATTTCGGTTCCGGGTGGCACGAAAGGAAAGGCCTCGCTGCGCACCGTTGAGCTTCTGGATTTGTATCCGACCCTGGCCCAGCTCTGCGGACTAACCCCGCCCACTGATTTGCAAGGCAAGAGCCTGGTTCCGCTACTGAAAAACCCGAATGCCGCCTGGGACAAGCCGGCCTATACGCAGGTAAAACGAGGCGATATCATCGGGCGCAGCATGCGTACCGAACGCTACCGGTATACCGAGTGGGACGAAGGCAGGGAAGGCGTCGAACTGTACGACCATCAGACCGATCCGGATGAGTTTACTAATCTGGCCAGGCAAAGTGCCTATGCCGCCCGGGTTAAAGAACTGTCTGAGCTGCTGCGCAAAAGCTACGTACCCAAAAACAAATCGTGACAAGGGGATAAAAGCCCCAGGGTTCGTGGAGGTAAGTCTGCATGCATCAGTTTGAAAAATTCGGGATGTTGGCTGGCAGGTCACAAAACTCCTATCGGTTACACCTTGATTATCAGGGTTTACACTGATTTTTCAAAAATCTATAGTATGTCTATAAAAAAAGTAGAGTATTGCTTGCGTTGTTCATCACAGTCGTGTAGTTTTGTAGGGGTTGCTGCTAGTTAATTCCCACCAGATTAATTAGTGAACAGGGCGATTTCTGCCCACCAGTCATCCGTGCTGTTTTCCACCAGACTGCCGGAGGGCTCCTTTCCTCGTAGCTTGTGCCAGGAATTGGCTTGTGCCAGGGATTAGCTCATGCTATGAATAAGGAAAACGGATGCTTGCGGGCTATCCGGGTTCACGCGTTGGTTTTACCACTAATTTTTTGGTTTATGAGTCTATTGGATAAAGTCCGGGGTTACACTACCCATGTCGAGGTGGCTACCCATCAGAGTATACTTGTCCGCCGCATCAGGCGGATACAGTTATGTTGTTGCCTGCTGGATGGCTGTTGGTAATCAGTGATCTGATATCCTGCTTTTTTGACTCTACACCACGTATATTCCTATGAAATACTTTTTACTGTTGATTGCGGCACTTGGACTGGGCGTTGCCGGAGCAGTCAAAGCTCAGTCCAAACCCAACAAGCCCAACATTATCCTGATACTGGCCGATGATCTGGGTTATGGCGACATTGGTGCGTTCGGGGCAACCGACATTCAGACTCCCCACATTGACAAGCTGGCCGCGGATGGGATCAAATTTACCTCGTTTTATTCGACCTCTCCCGTGTGCAGTCCGACCCGGGCGGGGCTACTGACGGGCCGGCTTCCGCGCCGGATGGGCATTGACCATGTGTTCTTTCCGGAAAGTTTTACCGGCATTCCTTCCGATGAAGTGACGCTGGCCGAGGCGCTGAAAGCCAATGGCTACCACACGGGCGTCATAGGGAAATGGCACCTGGGCCACCACCGGCAGTTTTTACCCCTGCAAAACGGATTTGACGAGTACTACGGCATTCCCTATAGCAATGACATGCAAGGGGTGGCGTACCTGAAAGGCAACGCGGTGGATAGCTTAAAGGTAAATCAGGCCTACACCACCCGGACCTACACCCGCAAGGCCGTTGAGTTTATTGATTCCCACAAGAACAAGCCCTTCTTTCTGTACCTGGCACATTCGATGCCTCACGTGCCATTGTACGCCTCGCCTGCCTTTGCGGGCAAATCAAAACGGGGCCTGTACGGCGATGTGATTCAGGAACTGGACTGGAGCGTGGGGCAGGTGGTAGGTGCCGTCAAACGCAACGGACTCGACAAGAACACCCTGGTGATCTTTACCAGCGACAACGGGCCGTGGCTCGTGTTTGATGTGGAGGGCGGTTCTGCCGGACCGTTGCGGCAAGGCAAAGGCACCACCTTCGAGGGTGGGCAGCGGGTAGCTGCCGTCGCCTGGTGGCCGGGGCGGATTGCTGCGGGACGGGTGTACGAAGACCTGGCTACGCAACTGGATCTGTACCCGACGCTGGTTCACCTGACGGGCAGTGAGGCGTTTCAGACCAAAAAGCCGCTGGACGGGGAAAACATCAGCTCGGTACTCTTGGGAACCGGCAAACGCACCGGAGATGAATTTGCCTACTACTCGGAAGGAAAGATCGAGGCCTTTCGCAAAGGCGACTGGAAGATCCGTTTGCCGCACCCGGGCGTAAAAACCGGTGGGATTACCCTGGTGGAAGCAACCGATACGCTCTTGTTTAACCTGAAAACCGATGTGGGAGAAAAGCAAAATGTGCTCAGGTCAAATCCGGCGAAGGCCCGTGAGTTGCTGGCTGCCTGGGCGGCGCATGAAAAACGGGTGGGTGCCACGCCTCCGGCGTTGGTGCAACGCATGCCGGCCGATGACTCGCACATCCAAAAACGGTTGCAACGGCAGAAGGCAAAGCCCAACTGATCGCTATGACATATGAACCAAAACAGTAGGATTTCAAAAGCCAAAACCGGCGTCCGTACAGACTATCCATAGAGTGACCATAATTTTTCATTTTTTTCATTTATCAAAACCGCAACGACATGAAACGAATCAGTCATGTATTTTTTGGATTAGTTGCCTTGCTTCTTTCGGCAACCGCTCTGGCCCAGTCGGGCAGTCCGGCCCAGTCGGGCAACAAGGCAACGGGCAATGCTGCCCAGCCGCTGACAAATGCTGCCCAGCCGCTGACACTGGAGGCTTTTGAGAAAAAGCTTCTGCAAAGTCCGCAGCCGCAGATCCTGGATGTACGCACCGCCGACGAATATGCGGAAAACCACCTGAAGGGTGCCATCAACCTGAGTGTGGCCGACGCTACTACCTTCCAGCAAGGGGTGGACAAGCTCGACAAGCAAAAGCCGGTCTTTGTCTATTCCATTAACAACGGACGCAGCGGACAAGTAGCCAAGCAATTGCGCGAACAGGGATTCCAGGAAGTCTACGAACTTCCCGGCGGCATGGCCCATTGGCTGGGAGCGGGCAAACCCGTCGAAACCAAGGCCGGCAAAGGACTCTCACGCGCTGAGTTCGATCAACTGCTGGCTTCCAACCAACTGGTGCTGGTAGATGTGGGGTCCAAGTACTGCGGTGGCTGCAAGAAACTGGCCCCAACGGTACAGGCCGTGGAAGCCGAACAAGCGTCTACACTGAAGGTCGTCAAAATTGAGCTGTACGACAACCGCGAGCTGGCCAAACAACTCTCGATTGAATCGGTACCGACGCTGATTCTGTACAAAGGAAGCAAGCCCATCTGGAAACAGTCGGGCAACATTTCCAAAGCGCAGATCGAGCAGGCACTGAACAAGGCTTTGTAATCAACTAATCCATGGCCTGATGGACGGAGCTGGCTACCTACTCCTTCCATCAGGCCATGTTTGTGCACCAGCCCGGCAATTGTGCACCAGCCCGGCAATGCCTGGGCTGGCTATTTATTTTTTCATACGACCATCTTATGATCCGAGTTCTACGGCTTGGGATAGTCCTGCTGGCATGGGCAGGCCTATCCGCAAAGGCGCAAACCACTACCGACCGACCCAATATTCTCTGGATTGTCAGCGAAGACAATACCACCTTGCTGCACTGCTACGGGGATAGTTTCGCTACCACACCGAACCTGGATCAACTGGCCCGGCAAGGGGTACGGTATACCCATGCCTTTTCCACAGCCCCGGTGTGTGCCCCTTCGCGTTTTACCCTCATTACGGGGATGTATCCGCCTTCGATGGGCACCGAACACATGCGCAGCACCTACGCCGTGCCTGACTTTGTTACCTTTTTTCCCAGCTACCTGCGGCAGGCGGGGTATTACACGACCAACAATGCCAAAAAAGACTACAATACGGTAGACCAGCCGCAGGCATGGGATGAGTCCAGTGACAAAGCTTCGTATAAGAACCGCAAGGCTGGACAACCGTTTTTTGCCGTATTCAACCTGAATGTCTCCCACGAAAGCTCCATTCATCAGCCAAAAGACACATTGCACCATGACCCACAGAAGGTACCATTGCCCCCGTATCATCCGGCAACGGACGAGTTCAAACACGACTGGGCGCAGTATTACGACCAACTGGAGCTGATGGACACGCAGGCGGGTAACTTGCTGAAAGAACTCAAACAGCAGGGGCTGGATGAAAATACGATAGTATTTTACTACAGCGACAACGGCGGCGTGCTGGGTCGCAGCAAGCGTTTTGTGTACGAATCGGGCCTGCACGTACCGCTGATCATCCGCTTTCCGAAGAAATACGCGCATCTGGCCGCTGGCAAGCCCGGCTCCGCTACCGACCGACTGGTCACGTTTGTTGATTTTGCGCCTACGGTTTTGAGCTTGCTTAACATTCCGGTGCCTGCGCACATGCAGGGACAGGCGTTTCTGGGAAAGCAGCAGACGGCACAGCGCAGTTACGCCTACGGCTTTCGGGGACGCATGGACGAACGGGTGGATATGTGCCGGTCGGTGCGCGACAAAAAGTACCGCTACATCCGCAACTATTATCCCCACCGCGTATATGCCCAGCCTCTGGAATACCTCTGGCGGGCACCCTCCATGCAATCCTGGGAACGGGAATACAAAGCGGGTAAACTCAATGCCGTACAGTCGCGGTTCTGGCAACCCAAGCCTGCCGAGGAACTGTACGACACAGAGGCCGATCCGCATAACATTGACAACCTGGCGGGAAGGCCCGAGTATGCATCCGCACTCACCCGTTTGCGACAGGCCAACCAGGACTGGATTCGTCAGAGCAAAGACATAGGGTTTATTCCGGAAGCCATGCTGGCCACCCTGGCCGAGCAAGATACCCTGTATGCCTACGCCCGTAGCGGTAAATACGACCTTGAGAAAGTAGTGGAAACGGCCGAATGGGCCAGTGCCCGTGACCCCCGCTACCGACAGGGCATCCGGGAAAGACTTTCTGACGCCGATCCGGTGGTCCGTTACTGGGCGGCTACCGGCTGCACCGTACTAGGGATAACCGATGCGACTACTCAAGTAAAATTAAAAGCCTTGCTGGTTGATCCCGAACCGGCGGTACAGATTGCCGCGGCTGAGGCGCTGTACCAGGCGGGTAATTCCGCAGAATCCCTACCTGTGCTGACACAGCACCTGTCCCATGCCCGGCCGCTGGTGCGCCTTCAGGCACTGAACGTACTGCAAACGCTGGGTGCTGACGCCGCGGCAGCGTTGCCCGCCGCGCGCAAACTGATGGTGGAAAAACCGGGAATGGAGGCGTACGATGCCCGTGCCGCCCAAACGTTGGTGAACACCCTGGCAAGCGGGCCGTTACCAACCCAAAAAACGAACAAATAAGAGTATATCCTGACGGACTTAAAAAAACAGAACAAACCATACCCGATGAACCATTGTATACTATTCGTTTCGCTCCTTTTCGGCACGGTGAGCTGGGCACAGTCGCCAGCCAAAGCTTCCACCCGTGGGGCAACACCGACAGGCAAAGCAGCCACCCGGCCCAACATTATCCTGATACTGGCCGATGATTTGGGCTATGGCGATTTGTCGTGCTACGGACAACAGCAGTGGCAGACACCGAATATTGACCAACTGGCAGCCCAAGGAGCCAAGCTTACCCACTTCTATACGCCCACGCCGTATTGCGCCCCTACGCGGGCGTCTCTTTTGACGGGCCGGTATCCGGTTCGCCATGGAATGACGGCCAATCCCAATCCGGAGAAAGTACGTGCCAGCTACCAGACCTACCGCGGTGGGGACGAGGTAGGCATAGCAGACAGTGAACTGCTATTGAGCGAAGTACTCAAATCCGCCGGTTATGCCACCCAGATCATCGGCAAGTGGCACCTGGGCCACAAGCCGCAGTTTTTCCCTACCCGTCACGGGTTTGATCACTACTATGGCATTCCCTATAGCAATGACATGCGTCCGGTGCTGCTGATGGAAGACGACGCCACGGCCGAATATCCGGTGGTGCAGGCCACCCTTACCAAACGATACACCCAAAAGGCCCTGGAGTTTATCGATACAAGCAAAGACAGGCCTTTTTTCCTGTACCTGCCCCATGCCATGCCGCACAAGCCCATGGCCGTATCCGAAGCGTTTTACACGCCCGCAACCAAGGGCGATTTGTATGCCGATGCTGTTCGCGAACTGGATTGGTCGATTGGGCAGATCCTGCAGAAAGTCAGCCAACTGGGACTGGATGAAAACACCATCGTCGTTTTTCTGTCCGACAATGGTCCCTGGTTTGGAGGGAGTTCGGGAGACCTGAGGGGCATGAAAACCCAGAACTGGGAAGGAGGTATCCGGGTACCACTAGTGGTGCAGTGGAAGGGGCACATCAAGCCCGGACACGTGTCTAACCAGCCTGCCGGGGTGATTGATCTTTATCCGACCCTGCTCAAGGCGGTGGGTTTGCCCTTGCCGGCTGACCGGATACTGGATGGAAAAGACATCTTTCCGCTCTGGACGTCCAATGCTCCCTCGCCCCACGATGCCTTGTTCTCGTTTTATACCGACAAACTGTACACCGTGCGCAGTGGCCGATGGAAGCTGCATCTGCAGTCGCCCGAGTCGGCCGAACTGCCTTCCGATTCGACCTGGGTCGATCCCCGCTGGCCGGACGGGGTAACCCTTCTGGCACCATTCGAGCAAGCCAAGGCCTCGCAGTTTCCGGGCATTAAAACCGGAGACCGGGCCGCGGCGGGGTTGTTGTTTGACCTGGAAGCCGATCCGGCCGAGCAGAAAAACGTAGCCGCCGACCATCCGGACATTGTCGAGAAGCTCCGGAAAAAAGCAGCCGGCTATTCGTTCCGCTAAGGTGGGTTTTGCCGCACGTACAGATACTATCACGTACAGATACTATTTTGTAAACCAACTATTTACAGGCACAATGAGGCGACCATTACATAAACTGATCCTGACTGGCGTATTGGCTGGCATCTTTTCCAGTGCCGTGGCACAAGCGGTGATTGAAGGCGTTGTACTGGAGAAAACAAACCAGCAACCCCTGGAATTTTCTGCCATCAGTCTGCATCAGGCGCAGGATAACGTGCCGGTGACGGGCACGGTGTCGGATGCGAAAGGGCATTTTGTGCTGAAAGACATCCGGGCGGGCAGCTATTACCTGCTGGTGCAGTTTCTGGGGTATGAACCTTTGAAAGTGCCGGATCTGGTGATTGGGCAGCAGAAGGTACATAACCTGGGGCAACTTGCATTGGTGGCTAATCCGGCTCAGTTGCAGGAAGTGGTGGTCAAGGGCCAAAAGGCAGCCGCATCTCATCAGATCGACAAACAAGTGTATGGTGCCGCCCAGTTTCAATCGGCGCAGGGAGGGACTGCCACGGACGTATTGAAAAATCTGCCAGCTGTTTCTGTCAACAGCGAAGGAGAGATTACCATGCGTGGGTCAGGAAGTTTTAGTGTGCTGCTGGATGGAAAACCCACCCAATCCGATCCATCGATGATTCTCAGCCAGCTACCGGCCAACAGCATCGAAAACGTGGAGATTATCACCACTCCCTCGTCCAAATACGACCCGGATGGCAAAGCCGGAATCATTAACATTACTACCAAAAAAGGGGCAACGGATGGCTATTACATACTGGCCAATGCCCAATTGGGTTTGCCGAGCATAGAGGATTATGATAACAAGAATCGTCCCGTGCGATACGGAGCCGACCTGACAGTAAACTACAAAAAACGCCGATGGAATTTTTCATTCGGTGGCAATTACAAGCGTGACGACATTGCCGGTTACCGTGAGGGAGAAGCCCAAACGTATCTCAATGGCGTTTATACAAATTTCCCATCCCTGGGCGAACGGAGTTACCGTGCATATTTGTATTCGCTCAAGGGGGTAGCTACCTACCAGATCAATGCCCGTAACAGCCTCGAAGCCGGTTTTTACACAGGCAAGAAAAGTCAGTTTCGCCGGGCGGATATTCTGTATCGCCAGCAGCGGTTCAGTCAGAATACGGGTGAGCCGATCAATGCGTTTGATTATTTCAATGAGAACATGCGCGAACGCAGGGGCGATTTTGTGGTTGCCAATCTGGATTATCTACACGCATTTACGAACAAATCGACCCTGGGTGTCTCGGTATTGTATGAGAAAACCATTCTGGGCGGACCTACGGCCAACAAGGATATCAATCCGGAAATACCTTCCCAGGTTTACACAAATGCGGTGATGGACGAAAGCAATCCGCTGGATGGATTCCGTTTCAAGGCGGATTATTCAAAACCCGTTCGGAGCAAGGGAAAAATCGAAGCAGGGTATCAGTACAGGTATCTGCTGCACAAAGGCGAGTTTACGTATAACCAACTCAATCCGGCCTCGCAAACCTGGTTTGTCCGGCCTGAGCTGAGCAATGGCGTCAGCCTGCGGCGGCATATTCATTCGCTCTACAGTCAATACTCCGACACAAGGGGCAAGCTGAGCTACACCGCCGGGTTGCGAACCGAATATGTGGATCGTACCCTTGCGGACGAAAGCACAACGAATCCCTACACATTCCAGCGGCTGAATCTGTTTCCTTCGGCCAATCTGCTTTACACGGTAAACAAGGATTTTAAGTTAAAAGCAGGGTACAGCCGCCGCATTGTACATACCACGTCAAGTATGATGAATCCGTTTCCGGCACGGCGGCATTCGGAAGTACTCGAAACCGGTGATCCGAATTTGTTACCCGAATACATTGACCTGGCCGAAGCGGGCATTGTCAAAAACCTCGGATTTCATTCGCTGTTTGCCAACGTGTATTACCGGGGTGTACAGCACGTGATCAACCGCGTCAACACCGTTTACAATGATACGATTCTGATACGCACCTTTACCAACGCCGGCAAAGCGACAGCCTACGGCATTGAGACAGGACTGGATTTGAAACTGACCGAAGGGTGGACGCTTTTTGTTGGAGGCAATCTGTACCGCTACGGCATCGGGGGCAGTGTTTTCAACACGCAGGTTCGCACCCATAGCATCAACTATTCCATCAATGGTAACACTACATTACAGATTCTGCCTTCGCTTACCTTTCAGTTAACGGTCAATTACACCTCCCGTACAGTAACCGCTCAGGGCGAAGATTCGCGTTTTCTTATTCCCAGTGCCACGCTGCGAAAAACGTTATGGAAAGGGCAAGGCAGTGTGAGTGTGCAATGGCAGAACATAGACATGGGCTTTTTGGGCACTAACCAGCAACGGATCACGACACGTGGAAGCAACTTCTACACGTCTACCAATTACATCCAGGAAGTAGATGTGATTCGGGTGAATATAAGCTACCAGCTTAACAAGCTGGCCCGTAAGATCAAATTTACCGAAAGTGAGTTTGGCGAAAAAGAATTCTGATCCATCTGAATACCGAAAAATAGTACCTGTAACCAATCAAAAAGTGCCGGATGGTTTAGAAAAACCATCCGGTCGAAAGTCAGATACCACCATTCTGATCGTATCATGCGTAACCCGAAGAAGCAACCTGAAAAAACCGAAGATACATCCTCTTCACCACCTGTCCGTTCCCGTTCCTGGATTGTGCCGGGGATACTGGTAGTGCTGGCCGGCCTGGCAGGGTTGATTTTCTGGCTGAGCCGCTCCGAAAAGACCCGGTCTGCTGCCGAACTTCAGCCAACACCTGTCCTCACGGCAACCTACGTCGGCAGCCAGTCGTGCCAGAGCTGTCATGCCGATCAGCAGAACCTGTGGGGCGGCTCTCACCATGCGCAGGCCATTCAGCCTGCCACCGAGCAGACGGTACTGGGCAACTTTGCGAATACCACCTTTACCTATCATGACATTCAGAGCCGTTTTTACAGAAAGGGGGAGGATTTTATCATTCGTACCGACGGCCCGGACGGCAAGCTGACCGATTACAAGGTGAGTTATACCTTTGGGGTGTACCCCTTGCAGCAATACCTGGTGCAGTTTCCGGGCGGACGCATGCAGGTGATTCCCATTGCCTGGGATGCCCGCCAGAAACAGGAGGGAGGCCAGCGCTGGTTTCATTTGTACCCGAATGAAAAGATTGACTTTACCGACCAGTTGCACTGGACGGGGCCCTACCAGAACTGGAACATGATGTGTGCCGAGTGCCACTCGACGGCTTTGAGGAAAAACTGGAATCCGGAACAGAAAGCCTATCACACCGAGTGGAAGGAACTGAGCGTGGGGTGCGAATCGTGCCATGGCCCAGCTTCGGGTCACATCGAGTGGGTAAAGTCAGCCGATAAACAATCAGAGAATGCCCTTAAAGCACAGAATGCCCTCAAAGGGTTTGCCTTCAATCTGAACTCTCGCTGGAGCAGCGACTGGCAATTTGCCAATAATGCGCCCATCGCGCACCGGGTGTCGGCGCCCAATGCGGCCATTGAAAACGTATGCGCGGCCTGCCACGCCCGTGCCAGCCAGCTGACCGACGGCTGGAACGCTTCGCCCGCCGACGAATTTACCCAACACCACAATCCGTCATTACTCACCGAGCCGTTGTTTTGGGCCACCGGTGAGCAGCGCGACGAGGTGTACGTGTGGAACACCTTTCACGCCAGCAAGATGTACGCCAATGGTGTCACCTGTGTGGATTGCCACAATCCGCACAGCGGAAAGCTGCTGGCCTCGGACAATGCCCTGTGTGGGCGCTGCCATAGCGCTGCCGTGTTTGACTCACCCAAGCACCATTTTCACCAGGCGTCTACTGCCGGGGCCCAATGCGTAAGCTGCCACATGCCCACCCGTACCTACATGGGCGTGGATGAACGGCGCGACCACAGCTTTCAGGTGCCCCGTCCGGACCTGAGCCTGACCACGCAAAGTCCGAATGCGTGCGTGACTTGCCACACCCGCCAGACCAACCAGTGGGCGGTGAAGGCGCTGGATCAATGGTATGGCCCGCAGTGGAAACAAAAACCGCACTGGGCCAATGCCTTTCACCAGGCGTCGACCGGAAAACCGGAAGCTGCACAGGCGCTGCTGACCCTGGCCAAAGATACCCGGCAACCGGCCATTGTCCGTGCCAGTTCGGTTTCACTTTTGGGGTCGCAGGCGTCGCCCGAGGCCATCAATATGGCGCAGTTTCTGATGCAGGATGCTTCTCCGAAAGTCCGTGCCGAAGCGGTCAAGCTTCTGGAAGCCCTGGAGCCTGCCGAGCGGTGGCGTATCGCGCACGGACTGCTCGAGGATGCCAACCGGATGGTACGTACCGAAACCGTAGCCACCCTGGCCGATGTGTCGGTTGCGCAACTGAGCCCGGCCGAGCAGCAGCAGTGGAGCCGGGCGGCGGCCGAATACGAGCAGTCGCTGCGGTTGCATTCGGATTTTCCGTCCAATGCCTCCCAACTGGGCGTATTTTACCTGCGTCAGCAGCGACTGGTAGAGGCCTATCCCTGGCTGGTACGGGCCATTGAACTCGACAAGCGGTTTGAAGCCGGGTACGTCAACCTGGCCGACTACTACCGGCTTACGGGGGAGGACGGCAAAGCCATCGAACTTTTGTCGGGCAGCCTGGCGCTGATTCCCAAAGGGGCCGGTGTACGCTATGCCCTGGCCCTGGCCCATGTACGGCTCGGCCAGAAGGCGCAGGCGGTGGCCCTTTTGAAAGAAGCGGTCAGGCTTTCGCCGGGCAATGCGGAATACGCCTACGTGTATGCGGTGGCTTTGCACGATACCCAGGGGCCACAGGCGGCGATTGCTACCCTCAAGCAGGCATTGCAGCGACTTCCCGGCAACCGGCAATTGCTTCAGGTGCTGATCGGCTGGCTCATCCAGACGCGCAATGCATCCGAAGCACGGGAGTATACGGCGCTGTATGCCAGCTTGTATCCTTCCGATCCGCTCATCAGCCGCTGGAAAGAGGCCATACCCTGATTCGTTATAAACCGGGTTTGGCCCATTTCCATCCTACTATTTTCGATACCTGCTGTCTTTATTCACAACCCAACCAACAACTGATATGCATATGAAACAAACCCTTCGCTACCTTTTGCTGGCCGGCTTTCTGCTGGCTCTGCTGTGGACTCCCGTAAGTTTCGGGCAGAAAGCCTCCAAGCCCAACATTATCCTGATCATGGTCGATGACATGGGCTATTCGGACATTGGCTCCTATGGCTCGGAAATCCAGACGCCCAACCTGGACAAGCTGGCCAAGGAAGGCATCCGTTTCCGGGAATTTTACAACAATTCCATCTGCGCCCCGACCCGTGCCTCGCTGATGACCGGGCAGTATCCGCACAAAGCGGGTATGGGATACTTTGACGTAAACCTGGGCTTACCCGCCTACCAGGGGTATCTGAACCGGCAGTCGCTTACCGTTGCCGAGGTGCTGAAGCAGAACGGGTACAGCACCCTTTTGTCGGGCAAGTGGCACCTGGGGCAGGATAGCCTGGCGTGGCCCAACCAGCGCGGATTTGATCAGTTTTACGGGTTTGTGCCCGGCGCCAGCAACTACTTTGACATTGGCAACTACGGGCAGGCGCCACCGGTAATGCTGATCAAGAACAACCAGAAGGTGCGGCTGAAGGAAGGCGAGTACCTGACCAATACCATCACCGACCATGCCATTGAATTTTTGCAGCAGCAAAACCAGACCAACAAACCGTTCTTTTTGTATCTGGCCTACAACGCGCCGCACTGGCCGTTGCAGGCATTGCCCGAAGACATTGCCAAATACAAGGGCCGCTACGATATCGGCTGGGATTCGCTTCGCGTGCAGCGACTGCAACGCCAGAAGGAATTAGGCTTGCTGGATGCGAAACAGAAAATCTCGGAACGCGACCCGGAAGTGCCACTCTGGGATAACCTGACCTATGACCAGAAGCAGCTTTGGAAAGCGAAAATGGAAGTGTACGCCGCCATGCTTGACCGGGTGGACCAGAACATCGGACGGGTGCTGCAAACGCTGAAAGAGCTGAAAAAAGACGACAACACACTCATTGTCTTTATCTCGGATAACGGTGCCCAGGGCGGCTATGCCGGTACGGCCCGCAAGCCGCAACGCAACAGCGGCCCGATCGGCTCGCCGGGTTCGTACGATTACCAGGAGCAAAACTGGGCGTATGTGTCCAACACGCCCCTGCGCCAGTATAAAAACAACATGCACGAAGGCGGCATCAGCTCGCCCTTTATTGCCTGGTTTCCCAAGCAGATCAAAGGCGGGTCGCTTGTCAAAGGCACCGGTCACCTGATTGATCTGGCGCCTACGTTCTACCAGCTGGCGGGAGCCAAATACCCGGCTACATTTCAAGGCAATGCCATTCATCCGCTGGTAGGAAAAAGCCTGGTGCCTGTGCTGACGGGTGCGGCCAGTGAAGTAAACCGGGGCGAACCGATTTTCTGGGAACGGGCCGGTAACCGGGCCGTGCGCAAAGGCAAATGGAAAATTGTTTCTACGTTTCCAGCCTACCAGTGGGAGCTCTACGATCTGGAGACCGACCGGGGCGAAACCAAAAACGTCGCCAGCCAAAATCCGCAGGTTGTGAACGAACTTTCGGCTGACTATTTCAAATGGGCTGACCGCACAGGGGTAGTTGATTATGAGAAGATCAAGCCTGCCCAACCGATGCAAATTCCTGGACAAAGCCAGCCTGCCCGAGCTTCTGCCCAATAAAAGCGGCTTCTGATTGAAATCAAACAGCAGGTTTTTACTTTCAAAAACCTGCTGTTTCCCTTTCACTTTAACCTAAGCTAGACCATATGCCACCTGTAGAACTTATGATTAAAAAGACTGCGTTTTATCTGATTGCAGGCATGTTCTGTGCCTGCAGTTTGCCCGCACTGGCACAAAAGAAAAACACCTATTCGTTGCCCCAGTGGCTAAGTGAGAAAAAACTGGAAGCCTACAACCGCACGATCCGGCTGTCGACTGATCAAAAATCGGTGGTGACCGATCAAAAGGAAGGCGAAGGATTGGTCTGGCTGAAAGGCGTGCAGTTTTCCAGTGGCGTGATCGAAGTGGACCTGCGTGGAAAAGACGTGTTTCAGCGGAGCTTTCTGGGCATTGCCTTTCACGGGGGCAACGACTCTACTTACGATGCGGTGTACTTCCGTCCGTTTAATTTCCAGGCCACCGACCCGGTTCGCCGCATTCACGCCGTGCAGTACATCAGCCATCCGGACCATACCTGGAAACGCCTTCGCGAGCAGCACAATGGCCGCTATGAAAAAGCCTTGCAAAGTCTGGTCAATCCTGACGGGTGGTTTCATGCCCGGATTGTGGTCAAGCAAAAGAGGATTGAAGTATTTGTCAACGATGACAAAGTCCCTTCGCTGGCAGTGGATAAGCTCAATGACCGCACCGAAGGAAAGCTGGGGTTATGGGTGGGTGACGGCTCTGATGGTGAGTTTGGAAATCTTTCCATTTACCCGGGCAAACAGAACTAAGACCTGTCATCTCCTTGTCAACCTTATTGCCTCATCCAACCTTATGGCATCATCCAATCTTATCGACACCGCTACTTGACACCGCTACCCTTTAAAAGTGATAAGCTGCCGGCCACTGGTTTGGGCTGGCTTCTGTATGCATCAATCCTTGCCGGCAGTGTACTCACAGACGTGGTTGCGCAAAAGGTAACGGCAAGCCCGCAACTGCCAAAGCAGATGGCAGTGTACCTGACCGCGGGTGAGGCAGAATACCAGCGTCCTGCCATTGCGTTTTCGTTTGGTGAGAGCAGGCATCAAATCCGGCAGCTTTGGTATACCGAAACCAAAGTAAAGGTAATCACGCCTGATTCTGTTTGGCTGGCAACGCAGGACAATTGCTGGGGCTACTCGGATGGCAGGCAGACGTACCGGTTTGCGGATCATTGCCGCTACCAGGTACTGGATCATTATGACTCCCTGTGGATTTACGGACAGTGGCGAGGGGAAAGCCTGAGCTATTTTTTCAGCCGGTCTGCGGGCGGACCCGTTTGTTTTTTGAAAAAGCAAAATCTAAAAAAGGCGTTTTCTGACAAGCCGCGGTTTGTGCAACTGTTAAAGCATATCTATTTTTTGCGCAAAGCGACCCAGGACCGGCACGGGGCAATGCGGATCATCACCCTCTATAAATTAAGTCAATGAGCAAGTGTACAAAGGGTGGGTGAACTGAAAGGGTGGGTGAACTGAAAACATATGACCAGGTATACCAAACCAGTCTCGTCACAAACGCATCAAGACTGACTGTTTCCTGAAGACGTTGATCAGCGGACAGAGTTGATCAGCGGACAGAGTTGATCAGCGGACAGAATCGAATGGCGGGAAAGTTGTAGAGTTTTAGTCGAAGTAATTATGCGAACCGTAGGTATTTGATACCAAAGGTATTTGATACCAATAACAGACTGCAGGAATAACAGACTGCCACAGAATTGACCAGACAGTTGCCTGCCTTACAAATCCCTGAGCAGTTTCTCGTAAGGGTTGGTGCGCCCTTCCTCATCGGCGTTGACAAAGGTTGTTTTTGGGATCAAGGCATCCGGTACGGAATTCCGAGTGTTTTCTGCCGGGCGGACCGAAGCCGCATTACCAGGGAGCGGGCTTGGGGGCAGGCCGGTTTTTTTATTCCGGTAGCGGCGGTGGATCTCAAAGACCTGGCTGCGGGTGATGGGAATGGCTGTCGCCCCGGTGAGCTTTTGGGCCAACAGATCCGCCGGCAACCCGGCGTGGAACTGACTTTCAAAATACAGGTAGAGCAGCAAAAAACGTTTGCGTTTCTTTTGGGTAAAGGCCTGTTGCACGTCTTGTAGGGTGAGCGGTTGCATCGAATAGCAAAGTTTAAAGTAAGAGAGTGTGAAGTCTACTATCAAAAAGCGCAATGGCAACCTATTGCAATTGTTACCTATGGCAATGGCTACATATGCGATTAACAGCCATAGGGTTTACTATCGTTGCTACAGGTAGCGTTGCTACAAAACAGCTACAAATCAACGACAAAACCGTGCGCGGTGCCTACTCATTTGTAGCTGTTTTGTAGGTAAGTTGTACGTAATTTGTAGTCAGGTAGTAGCTGGTTAGTGAGTGATTCACTAAAGTGCTTACCCAAAACTGGCTTTAGCTAACCGATCGGAATAGGGTAGGAGAGAGCTGACCCTGTATTGTGGCTTGGGCGTTGAGCAGTTAACCGACTTGTTAGGAGGTATTGGATTGGTTTGTATCGATATATGCTTGAATAACAATGAGTTAGTCGACGATTGAGTATATTCTCTGATAGTTTCAAACGGCAAGTACTCTGGTCACTCATCCATACAAACCCTGAGCTGACCCAGGTTAGATAGGGTAGGAGAGAGATAGCTGTCAATTGGCCGTAGGTTTGTCGTATTTACTTTGTAGTGTTGATTCTGAGGTAGACTTGGTAGTTGTAGGAAAGTAGCTGTAGAATCGGTAGCTGTAGAATTAGCAAGAAGGGGAAGATGAACAGGGTTCATCCGCCTGTGGGTGAGCATGCTAGCAAATGGGTAGAGAAAGGGGCAGGAGTAAGTATTTGATCAAGAGCGGGTAAACGGTTACTTGCCAAGGTAGTTACTTGCCAAGGTAGTTACTTGCCAAGGTAGTTACTTGCCAGGGTAAAATCCAATCAGGTACAACACACCACTAACAAAAACCACAGATCATGAAAAAACAGAAGAGACCTCCCCTTACCACCCGCCCGGCAAAGCGAACCCGACCAGCGGGTAGCCAGCTGCCTGCCAGGGGTCTTAACCGCAGCAGTGATGACAGCGGCAATGGTGATTGTATGGGTACAGCTCATATCGGTACGGGTGATAGCGGTATCGGTGAATTCAACGATGCGAATGCCACAACGGCGTTAACCAAACCCATCAAGGTAAGCGCTTTTGTTCACCGCCGTAGCCAGCAGGCGGCGCGTGAGCTCAGGGCCGCTTCGCTGAAAGAGTACGCCGAGGCCGCCCTGTTGTATTTTGTAACCAGTGGCCTGGACCCGCGCGGTGAGCTCTCCCGCCCGGATCTGGTGCGGCAAATGGCACAGCTGGAAAAAAGGATCTTTACGTATTTGCAAGGCCAGGAGCAGGCGTATTTACTACCCATGTTTGCCCAGTTGACAAATACCGACCAGGCAATGGAAACATCGCTGGCCAGCTTGATTGGCCAACTGGAAAAGGTATGCCAGCTTCTCTACCGGATCGAGCAGATGGTGCACGTATCGACCTCGACCACCTTGTTTGTCAGCGGGCTTCCCTCTGAGCAGATCGAGGATATCAAGCAGAAGAACAAGGCTTATGTGGAAAGTCAGCTTGAGCGGTTTAGTCGGAGAATGAATCAGTGACAGGTGCAGATTATTTTGCAATCGCTGTTGGGCTGTGGAACTTCAACCTTCAACCCTGTTGAGTGGAATGGTGTGGCGGCCTTGCGATGCGGCGGCCTTACCTCTTAGATTCGCAAATCGCGATTTGCGAATCTAAGAGGGTGGGACATCCGTGAAGAAACACAGGGTATGCGGCCAGTAGAATTTTTCACCTTTAACGCACCATTCCAATCGTGTAATGTACATTTCAAGTCATGATCAGCAAAGTCTTAAAAGCCCAGTCCGAGAGCAAGGCTACGGCCAAGGCCAGCGGTAGATCCGGAGCGGTCTACGATAACAAAGGCTCAGCCACTCGGCTGGTCAACTACATGGAGCACGAAGCCGATGCTGCGCGGCTACCCGGCAAAGATGTACCCGGCAAAGATGTACCCGGCAAAGATGTACCCGGTAAGGCCAACGAACAGGGAGAGACAGGAATGTATTTCAGCTCCGACCGGGATGGTATTGCTAAACAGGAAGTGATCAATCGGATCGACTCCAATGTGAAAGGCCTGAAAAAAGAAGACAGCAAGTTTTACTCACTGATCCTTTCCCCTTCGTCTGCCGAATTGGCTCACATCGGCTCGGATGCTGACAAGCTCAAGGCCTACACCCGGCAGGCGATGGAAAACTATGCCGCTAATTTCAATCTACCGGACGGCCAGCGTCTTGGCTTAAATAAACTGAAGAGCAAAGACCTGGTCTGGTACGGGATCATTCACCGCCAGCGGGAGTACAGTGGTACTGATATCGATGTCAAGCAGGGCCGGGCCAAAAGCGGACAGCTCAAACAGGGCGACCAGACCCATATCCACATCATTGTCTCACGCAGGGACTCAGGGCAAAAGATCAGCCTGACGCCGACCGGCTCCAGGGATAGGTTCAGTATCCAGAACTGGCAACAGATCAATGCCGCTGACTTTCAGAGGCTGTTTGGCTACTCAAGGCAGACCCATTTTTCCAAGGATGCCTACAAGGAAGAAAAGCTGCGGGGGCGCATGGAAGCCTTCAAACAAAAGCATCAATTGGGCAATTACCTGTCCACTGACCGCATTGCGCTGATGGGAAAAGAACAGGGTTTTGGCAAAATGTTCTACCGCAACCTGAAAACGTTGGAAAATACCCTGGAAAAGGGTATCCGGCCCACCGATCCCTACAGCGGCCTGGACCGCAGGAATCTGTACAAGCAGTACCGAATCCAGCGAAATTACCAGATAGATAATAAATCCGAACGGGCCTTGAACCGTCAGGTAGTTACTATCCGGGCCGAGTATCTGAAAGCCCATGGGGTGGCATTGACCGAGCTGGATATGTCCACTGAGAAAATCAAAAGAGCCTACGCCGAACACGCGCACCAATGGAAGTTCTACCAGAATCTGGATCAGCTCAAAGATACGATCTTGAAAACGGGCCAGCTACCGGCCGATTACCAAGAGCGGCTTGAACGGAAGGCTACCAGTGAAGAAATACAGTCTAATAAGGAAAAGTATCGAGCCAGTAGGAAACAGTCGGTCAGGGAATCTGCAAATGAGCATCGTCAGGCGGAAGGTGAGAAAAATAACCAGGCCCAAGAAGTTAGTCAGAAGATAAGCCAGGACAAAGCGTTTGATAAATCCGATAACGGTAAATTAGAGGATAGCAAAGGATTCGATCCGTGCGAGGATTCTGGCGGCCCAGGTGGCAGTACAATACTAGCCGGTCTTTCGATGCTGCAAAACTTTCTGAGTGGAATGAGCGCTGAAAGCAGTGGTGGCAAGGATGTAGAATGGGGAGTGCGGCCAACGAAAAAACATAAGATAAAAGAGCAGCAAAACAATCAGGAGTATGGTTTATAGAGTATGGTTTATGGTACAAGCGTGTTTGTACTACCTGGATGGTATATAACTGGGACGGTCATTGCGAATCGGCCGGAGAATCAGATAGTGGAGAATCAGATAGTGGAGAATCAAATGAGATTATTGCAAAAGGTATTGATCTTTTGCCACTTTATGCACCTGTACATCGAGCGAGGTGGCCAGATTCTCAAGAAAAACATCCAGGTCATTGATGGCCATTCTGCCTAGTAACCCCTTGTTTAACAAAGCAGGGTCTTTGACAGAGACCTGAACGCCGTAGGTGTCGTTTACATAGGCAAGGATCTCTTTCAGGGTCAGGTTGTCGAGCACAATCATTCCATTGATCCAGGCAACAGAGTTGGCAGGCACCTTGGACAGTTTGAGTGTTTTCGCTGCCGGGTTGTAGACTGCCAGCTCGCCCGGTTTCATTTGAATCTGTCCGGTAGGGGTAGAGAGCTGCACTTTTCCTTCGGCGAGCAATACACTCGCTTTTTGCTGCCGGGTGTTGACATTGAAAACTGTTCCGAGCACTTTAATACTCAGGCCACTGTTGGTCTTGACTGTAAATGCAGAACCGGTGTGTTTGGCAACTTCAAAGAAGGCTTCTCCCTCCACACTCACCTGCCGGTCGGGATTACCGGAAAAGTGTTTGGCTACTACCAGGCGGGAGTTGCCATTGAGGGTAACCGATGTGCCATCTTCCAAACGGACTTTCCTGATCTGGCCTGGATTGGTGGCAAACGCGGGACTGCCGCCCTGATAGATCATCCATAGCCACCAACCGCCCACCAGTGCTGCACCAATGATTGCTGCGGCGGCCAGCCAGGTGCGCTGCCAGGTGCGCAGCCGTCTGCCCGTATGCCTTCCCAAGGGCCGGGTTTGTCGGGGCAGGGTATGCATCCGAGCGGGATCAACTCCTTGTCGGATGTGCTGATACATCTGGGTAATTTGTTCGGGAGTCGGTTCAAACGTCTGAAAATGAATGGCTGAAACAATTATTCGTGCTTCCGCCGCCGCCTGTTGCTGATCTGGGTTTTTTTCCAGAAACAACTGCCAGTAAGCTTGTGTCTGCTGATCCGGATTTTTGACCCAGCGTATAAAATATTCATCAGTAATTAACCGCTCAACATCCGGATTTGTATGTTCCATTGCCATGAGAGTAAGAAAAATGATGCGTCAAAAATGAAAACTGTGCCAATGGTGTTTCTTTCGGGTAGTGTGTTGTCAGATCAAAAACATATTTTACAAACCGGTATCAGCACCATGCCGGCACCCAGACCCCATGGCTGACCGAGCGCATTGATACCGAGCGCATTGATACCGAGCGCATTGATTGTGTGTCAGCGATCGGTTTAACCCCTGCATGCGTGTCTTCTTTTCTTCCGGTCCATGGCCTGATTGCGGCAATTATGTATGCCGCAATCAGAAGCAGATTCGCCCGATCACTGGTAGCCTATACGGTTAGCCAATCAGCAATCGGCTCTGAGAACCGTCCACTCTGAGAACCGTCCACACAAGTCCGGTTATCGCTTGTATCAGTAGCAGTCTGGTAACCTCTACTGGTAACCATTGGTCATAAAGGAAAAAGTTAGTGGTTTTTCCCCGTTTTAATCCGAAAAAATTAAATAGAACAGACTCAGCAGCATCAGCAACAGGCCACGCAGGTTCTCCCGAAGGGTATGAATGGCTTTGTTGATCAGGTTGTAGACCGACTTGGTTTCCAATTCCATGACCTGGGCAACTTCCGGATAGGAAAGTCCATGGATGTAAAGCAGAAACATGGCTTCCTTCTGTCGTTTGGGCAGTTGGTCTATCTGCCGAATGATTTGTTTGTACTGGACTGCCTGCGCCTCCTGTTCGGCGAAAAACAACGGATTTTCTTCACTGACAAAAAGGGCGTTTTCAAAGGTTTGTTCAGGGGCTTGGCTCTGGGCACGCTGGGTCGCACGTTTGGCCAGAATTCGCCGCAGTGACCGCAACAGGTAAAATTTGATATTATCGGTAGCCCCCAATGTGGCCTGATGCTCGTGCAAATAAATGAAAAGATCCTGGATCGCATCCTCGACGGCTGCCGCGTCACGGGTCAGGTTATATCCATAATTGTACAAGGGGCGAACATACTTGTGATAAATGGCCTCAAAAGCCTGCGGATTTCCTTCCCGAAAGGCTTGCCAAAGCAAAGAATCGTTTTCAAACATAGTGTATCAGCCAGTTATATCCGCTGTTGCCATTCACTGACCGGATTGGCAGCAGCCAATTGCATTCGGTGGGCGGGCACAACAAATGCCAACCCGTATGGGTCATTTAAAAGGTTCAGCCAGTTGACATGCGTCACAAGACGGTTTTCCATGCCTTCAAAGCTGATTCACGTTCAAAGCTGTTTCACGTTCAAAGCTCCTGGTATGCAGTCAAGCGAAGAGCAAACGGTCTGGCATGAGTCGTGACAGTAAAAGGTTGGCTGTATAGGCAATCCACTGACTATCAACGTCGAACAAGCGCGTCAATAGCGGATCAGAAGGGTAAGAAGCGGTAAACAAGGGCAAACAGTCAGGTAAATATAGGCACGAAAACTAATTTTTTCGAAAAAAGTTAAAAAAAAAGAGGGAAAGTTTATAAAATCCATTCTTTCACTGATTGATTGCACACCAGTTGCCAGGCAAGATCCTTTTCAAGCACGGGCTGGTTGAGTACGGGCCCGCCGGCAATGAAATCATTTGTAAATACATGGCTGTAAACTTAAGGCAACACACTCTTTAAATCAAAAAAGCAAAAGCGACCATGAAGGGCAAACATTCGGGTCCGAATCAGTAGCAATGCAATAGCAGTAGCAATGCAATAGCAATGCAATAGCAATGCAATCAGTCAACTCTTTTATTTTCCATTTACTCTTATGAAACTACGCCTACTCAAACCGCTCCTGCGACCGATAAGAAGACGCTGGTTGTTGTGTTACCTTGTGCTGTACAGTTGCGGTTTTTACCCCTGTAGTCCGGTCTTTGCCCAGCAGCTTACCTTGCTTGAGGGTAAGCCAGCGATTGTACCACAACCCAACCCATCACAACCCAACCCATCACAACCCAACCCATCACAACCCAATACACCGCAAGGTAACACACCGCAAGCCGACACCCGATCCATTTCCTCAATGCAAACCAACAGGCAAACGCAGCAGGAGCTGATTGCCTTTCTCAAACAACTCGAAAGCGTGTATCATGTCAACTTTGTTTACCAGAAAGGACTGCTGGATGGCAAAACGGTGGACGCGTCGGTAGTACGCCAATCGGAGGGGCTTGAAGGGGCACTGGAGCGGATTCTTTCCCCGTATCAACTCAGCTACAAGAAACTGAAAGGGGAAGCTACCTACACCATCCTGCCCGTCCGCCACCGCAAAATGACCTTTTCCCCGGCCAAGCTACCCGGTGTTTCGGATTCGAACAGTTATTTTCTTTCGCATCAGGCCCGCTTGAAGGATTTGGTTCAGCACAACGGGATCACCAGCCTTGCCGCTGCCCTGCTTGTCAGCGGCAAGGTGATCGACCAGAACGCTCAGGCCGTGCCCGGGGTGAGTGTGCTTTTGAAAGGAACTGCGATCGGGGTGGTGACCGATTTGAAGGGCAATTATTCCATTTCTGTTCCGGAGGAGAAATCGGAAGGAATACTGGTCTTTTCCTCGATCGGTTATGTGAGTGAGGAAATGTCGATCCAGAAACGAACGACCCTTAACGTTACCCTGCTGCCGGATGTGAAGTCACTCGGTGAGGTGATGGTCGTCGGCTATGGTTCTCAAAAAAAGGAAGACATCATCGGGTCGGTCTCTACCGTCAAGGGAAAAGACATCAACATGAAATCGATGCCCACCTTTGATGCGGCCCTGCAGGGGCTGGCCGCCGGGGTATCGGTACAATCGCAGAGCGGAGCACCCGGAGCCCCGAGTGTGATCAAAATCCGGGGTACCAATTCGATCAACCTAAGTACGGACCCGTTGTGGATTGTCGATGGGATTCCCGTGTTCAGCAATCCGTGGGGACTGGGCTCGTCGGGGCTCAATCCCATGTCGCTGATCAATCCCGGTGACATCGAAAGCATCGAAGTGCTCAAGGATGCGGCGGCTACGGCCGTATACGGCTCGCGCGGTTCGAATGGGGTTATTCTGGTCACGACCCGAAAAGGAAAAAAGGGCGATGGCAATCTGTCACTTAATTATTCGAGCGGACTATCCACCCTGACCCGTACGCCCGCTCAGGTAGGTTACGTGGATACCCAAGGGTGGTTTTCGGTGATGGACCAGGCCTATCAGAATTCTTCCAACCGCGACTTTGATATGGCCGATTACTACCGGTTCGCCCCGCAGGCGTTTACCCAGCTGACCCGCCCACAGGCGATGGCTACTGCTACCGACTGGTACAAGGAGCTTTTTCATACCGGCTCGTTTTCGGATTACAACCTATCCTCTTCGAATGCCTTCGAGAAAGGATCGCTCTACATCTCGGGCAACTACCGCTCCGATAAGGGTGTGCAACGCAACAATAACCTGGAACGGACTTCGGTGCGCTCAAATCTGGAGTTCTCACCGTTGAAAAATTTAACCCTGGGGTTGCGGCTCAACCTGGCCTATGCCAATAACGATCAGCGCAACAGCGGCATTACCAGTCTGGTTACCTATGCGCTGCCTTGGCTACCGGTACGCAACCCGGACAATGAATTGCAGTATTTCAATCCTTACAGCGGGGCAAATCCGGCGGCTTTGTCCGATCCTGCCAATACCAAAAACAATGTGCAGCAGTACCGCGGATTGGGAGCGGTATCGCTCGAATACCGCCTGCCAGTACTGGCAGGACTGGCACTGCGCACCGAGCTTTCAACCGATCTGATGCAGAGTAATATTGTTCTGTGGCAGAGCCGTGATATTCGCCTGGACGGCGGCCAGAATCCGTCTTCCTATGGCCGCGAGGAAGCGGTCACCTCTAAAGTGGTCAACTACAACGCCTATGCCAGCTTTGAACGTGTCTTTGCCAAACATTCCATCAATGTGGTTGGCGGAGTGGAATCAACGCGCATGAGTCAGTACAGCCGCTCCCTTTCGGGACAGGATCTGACAGGAGTCTACCAGGAGCTGGGCAATCCGACCGTGATGCTTTCAATGTCAGGACGCCTGAACGGGGAACGGTATCTGCTGGGCTATTTCGGCCGGGCCAACTATAAATTTTTAAACCGGTATCTGTTTGGCATTAGCGCCCGCCGCGACGGATCCTCGGTGTTCACTTCTGCCAACCGGTGGGGTAACTTTCTGGGTCTTTCCGCCGGCTGGATCCTTTCCGAGGAAGAATTCATGTCCTTTCTGGGCAGCGGTATGTTTGTCAAGCTGCGCGGCAGTTACGGTGGGGTAGGCAATCAGAACATCCCTTCGGGCCTGAATGTAATTAACTATTACAGCAACGCCGTCTATGGAAGCCGGGAAATTCTGGGCGTCAATGGGACAACGCCCGTCAACCTGCCTGCCGCCGACCTGCGCTGGGAAACCACTCAAAGCATGGACATAGGCATCGACTTTGGCCTTTTGCGTAACCGGATCAACGGCTCGGTGGCCTACTACCACCGCTTGGTGAAAAACATGCTCCTGCAGGCCCCGGCCCCCGTGTCAGCAGGTGTGTCGTCGACGAATCTGAGTTTTGAACAGGGCACCTATGATCAGACCAGCAACGCAGTCTGGGCCAATATCGGTGATATGGTCAATTCCGGCTATGAATTCGAACTGCACTCGGTGAACATAAACAGAGGTGGCTTTGAGTGGAATACTTCGGTTAACATCTCCTTCAACCGTAATATTATCCAGCGGCTTACCCCCTCGGCCGACCGTACCGGAAAAGGTCTGGTCGGTGTGGCTAGCGTTTCGCGAACGGGCTACCGGCGCTCAGAGTGGTTTGTTGCCGACTGGGCAGGGGTGGACCCGCGTACGGGGGTGCCGATGATTTACGCCCTGGATACAAAGACCTACGAGGCCACCGGGGCTACCCAACGGTTGAAAACCGAATCGGGTGGTGACAGCCTGATTTACGCCACGCGTACCAACATACGGGCAAACCGCTTTTACCAGCAGGGTAAATCTGCCGACCCGCGCTACTACGGCGGTATTACCAATACTTTCCGCTACAAGGGCTTTGACCTGAGCTTCCTGCTGGCTTTTTCGGGCGGAAACTACATTCTGGATTATGACCGGCAACTGGCTGCTGTTCCGAGTGAGACGCGTACGGTGCTCAAAGAGCTGCAGGCCAACTCGTGGCAACGGCCGGGTGATGTGGCCAAGTACCCGCAACTGCGAACACGAGGCACGTTTATCATCGATGGCCGACCGGTGGCCGACTTTGGGGACGCGGATGTGTTTCACAACCGGGAACTGTACAAGGGTGATTTTATTCGCCTGCGTAATGTGCAACTGGGCTACACCCTTTCCCCGGCAATTACAGGCAAAATGAAAATGCAATCGGTGCGTATCTACCTGGCCGGTTATAACCTATGGACAGGCAGTAAGTACCCCGGATTCGATCCGGAAGGGGCTTCACTGGTCTATTATTCAAACGCGATTCCGCAAGTCAAATCGGTCACGTTTGGGGCAGATGTCAAGTTTTAACCCCTGTCCCAAGGATAGCTGATCTGAAGCAACAGATTGGTCAGGGTTTCCCTTTTGCAGTTACCCGTATTTGCAGGTACACCTGGCTTTCTAAATGCACTTGTTTACATGAGCCTGTCTGTGTGCACTTACTGATCAATTTATCTGTATATCTATATCTGTACTATCTATATACGCAATATCTATACCGTATGAAAGTGAGAATGTTTATTCTGGTGCTGCTTCTGAGCGGCTGTAAAGATTACTTCCAGCTTGAGCGGCCGCCCCAAAATCCCTGGACTACCGTCAGCGAATTTGAGCGGGCGCCTATCGGAGCTTACACCAGTTTGTTTAGCGGCGATAAGTGGAACATGCCGTGGGTAAACTGGGCTCTGGTAAAGACCAGCATGGGAGACGATGTGGATTGGGTAAGCAATGGTGAGTGGGGCTACTGGCGAAAGACCAAGGAGTTCAACATCTATACCGATAAGAATATTCTGCTGCTCTACCGTTCGATTGCCGTGGCGAACCTGGCTCTGCGGTTTGCCCAGACCAATGAGAGCAATCCCTTTCCGGCCGAAAACGATGAAAAGTCAAAGCAGAATCTGCAGCGGATCAATGGCGAGCTGCACTTTGTGCGTGCCTATGCGTATTATTATCTTCAAACCACCTTTGGTCATGCGTATGTACCTGGTGGAGTTAACTCAAACCGTGACATTCCCATTCCGACCCAGTACGCCAGCTCGCTCGACGAAGCTAAAAAGCCCAAGATCGGCACTACCCAGCAGGTATATGATCTGATTGTGGAAGATCTTCAGACGGCTAAGCAGTTGCTGCCCGAAAGCTACCTGCCGGGCATTCACCATCCGTCCTACCAAGTGCGGGCCAACCGGTTTGCCGCCTCTGCGATGCTGATGCGCACGTATTTTCAACGGGGCGAGTATGAGAAGGCCCTGGGTGAGTGCAATTATCTGATTGACCAAAACCAGGGGGCTTATGATCTGAGCGAGGATCCCATTGCCGCCTTCAGCAAAAGCGATGCTACCCGGGCGCGGGAAGTGATCTTTTACGTGCCTTATTATGATAATACCCTTTCCACTCCCCACCACCTGAGTGTGATGACCAGTACCTACGAAAGACAACAGTGCAACTGGAGCGAAACGCGCATGGCGGCCGGGACAATCAAACGGCTGGGTTGGATGGAAAATCCGCAGACCGATACCGCGTTTACCATCGCGGCCAAACGCGACAAGCGTTTTCAGCAGCTGATGAGTGTGCGTTATCCGCAGAACAGACGCCGCGACGATCAGGCTTTCGATAAACGTACCGAGATCGCGAATCTGACTACTTTGTGGCCCAATAAGTTTTTCCGGGGCACGGGTTATTTTAACAGCAATGTTCCCTTGATCCGACTCGCCGAAGTTTACCTGACCCGTTCGATCCTGCGGTTCAAGGCTGGTGACCGTACTGGTGCCGCGGCTGATCTGAACCTGGTGCGGCAGCGGGCATGGGACACCAGTGTTGGCGGTGTTTACCAACCCATCACTCCCCAAAGCCTGACCGAAGAGATGATCCATAACGAACGCGTGATTGAGATGTTCAATGAAAGCGACCGGATTGACTACCTGCGCGGCTTGAAAATGCCCATTCCCAAAGGCGAACGCGGGCAGGGAACCGACCCCTACACAAGTGAAGATTTCATCTGGATGATTCCGGTTCGGGAGACACTCTACAACGAAAATTTTTAAACCGGACTTTTTGTAATTGAACTGTTCTTTTTCAGAGGCTGTCCTTTGTAACAGCCTCTGAAAAGCAGTCCGGTTCACAAAAGCCTTCTCAACGGCGAATGGATGTGCTTTGCCGTGTCGTTTTGCCTGTGCCGTGTGGCTAACCCGGGTGCAACTAAAACCAATACAGGTACGCCTTAGTACAGATCGCTTCCATACAGCAAAGCCTTGTTACAGCAAAGCCTTGTTATAGTGAAGCCTTATTGACAGAACCTGCTACTGATAACGGCCAACGGATTTACAGCTTCCAATGATCTTTTCGGGTCAATGATCCTTTCGGATCGATGAGCTTTTTGGATACATGCATTTATACAGCTTTTACTCCATCGGGATGAGAAATTATTTTGTGATTTATTGCTTGCTGCTCAATTGCTTGCTGCTTGCCGGGTTAGCCGCTTGCCGGAAGCAACCCTTGGAAGTATCTCCTTCGCCGGCATTTGTACAGACCCTACCCGCCAAAGGGGCTACGGGAGTGGGCTGGTTACCTGTTTTCAGCTGGCAGGCCTCCAGTGGGGCCACAGGCTATGATCTTCTTGTGTCGACCAGCAGCAGCTATGCCGATCCGGTCATTGACCAAACCGGATTGAATGATACATTATTTACCGCCCAGACAGTGCTGGCGGCAAACACGCAGTACTATTGGAAAGTAGTTGCCCGAACTGCCGGCGGCCAGATCCTGGCAACCAATGCGGGCATTGCCTTTACGACCGCCCCGGTACCGGTGCGCACAAGCCGCTATTACGTGGACCCGGCAGGTACGGACAGTCCTGAAAACGGAACCCGGGAGCGCCCATTTAAAACCCTGGCCTATGCCGCTTCCCAGGTAGCGGCTGACACAGGGGATACCATCCTGCTGGCAGCGGGTACTTACCCCGAGACCCGCCCTTCCTGGGTGGCCACGGGCGTAAACATCATCGGGGCGGGGGAGGGGAAGACGGTTCTGACTGCGGGCGCACTGCCCGGAGAGTCTGACAACCCGGACTGGTTTGAAGGAAGTCTTTTGCTTTTGGTTTCTCCGCATAACCAGACCCCGCATGATCCCAAAAGCCTGGTGCTGCCTCCCAAGAACGGTAATCAGGTGGTGAGCGGGTTGACCATTGACGGCAGCGGCAAGTCCTTGAAGGCCGGCGTGTGGGTGGAAAACCGCAATAATGTGACCATGCACGATGTGACAATCAAAAACTGCCGCCAGCGCGGAGCCGTCTTTGCTACTGGAGTGAAAGAGTGGTTTGTCTATCCCAAATACTGGATGGAAAATACCAGGATCTTCAACTGTACTTTTTTGAATTGCGGCAAGGATCTACCCGACCAGACACTGGGCAATCTGTGCCTGGCCGGTTTAAACGGGGCCGATATCCACCACATCTTTATCACCGATACGGAAGGATATGGTATAAAATTCATCTATGACGGCTTTTTTAAGAACACCACCATTCACGACTGTACCATTACCGTCAGTGAGTCAGACGCCAAATGGGGAGAAGACATTTCCATTGAGCTCTGGAATGTAGGAGCGGGCAATCAAATCCATGCAATCGGGTGCAATACCTGGCTTTCGGTGGTCAATCACCCCGAAATGTTCGGTTCTGTGGCCGGTAGTGAGAATATGAAAATATACCAGGTGCGCATCATTGACCGTGATGGCAACAGTAACAAGGAAGCCATTGAAGTGGCAGCCCCGGGCGTGGAAGTCTACGATTCGTATTTTGAAAACAAAGGCATCGGTCTGGCCGTCTGGGACATGGGCCGAAACAATATTTACATCCACAATAACATCTTCTACAATACTACCCCCAAAAGCAACTGGGCCAGCGGGGCGGCCGTCTACATTGACAACAGTCGCAACTGGGATTTTGATCAGATGCGCATTGACAACAATGTGCTTGACACCTACTCGGTGGCCATTAAAATCAAAGGCAGCCGCATCTCCCGCATTAAGATCCGTAACAATGTCTTTCTAAACACCACTCTGGCCGATCTGGAAGCGGTGGGCGATTCGATCGCCTTTGAGAACAACCTCAAACATACCCCGTCCGCAACGCCCTGGATGGTCACAGGGGCCAGCATCAAAAAACAGAACCTGACCGGTGATCCCGGATTCAAAAAGTCAGGCAACCGCTGGGAAAGTTTCTACGCCCCTGCATCCGCAGCGAGCCTGGTCGTTGATAAAGGCCGGTATGTAGGATTGCCTTACGCGGGCGCAGCACCGGATATGGGCTGCTTTGAATATAAATAGGCTGAGAATATAACATAGCCTGAACGATGCGGTAAAAAAACTCCGCACCAGGCTGGCTGACAAGCTCTGACTTTTGCCCCTTTTTGGCAAGCAAACGTTTCGCAAGCAAATGTATGGCAAGCAAAAAGCAAGTATAAGTAGTAAAGCAAGTACAAGTAGTGAGGATAACAACAACATTGCCACAACAACATCATATCATTACAGTAACGACCATGGACAGTAACAGCAGCCATCCCAACACTGGTAATCGCAAACAGTCATCTGATTTGTTTTACTGGTTTATTCTGCTTCTGGGCTGTGAGCTGTTCTGGCTTGCCGGTTGCCGGACAAACATCGCCTCGCAGCCCACCCGCGCGCAGCCCGTCTGGACGCTGGTGCTTAAACAGCCCGGCAAAGCGGATCTGCCCATTATCCAACTGCCCGATGCATTAGATAAACCCTTTCGGTGTGAAAAGCAGGTACAGGGAATCCGGGTACAGTTTTCACTGCAACCGCGCCAGGATTATACTGTCTTCAAAGCTGTTGCCACTTACGTAGGTGGACCAGGTGATAGCAGCCTACGTGATAGCAGCCTACGTGATAGCAGCCATGCGGTGTTTTTTTCTCTGCAGGGCGCCTATACAGACCAGACCCCGTTTAATTTCAATGGTCAGGTTGAATCAACGGAAATTTACCGCCAGTGTCCCCACGATACCAACGCCTGGATTGTCAAAAGCATTGCCATGCAGGCCGTGCCGGTAGTGGCCCTGCGGTCCGATTCGGTTTTCACCGTTGCCTTGAGCGGAAGCCCGGCCCTGTATGATAACTTTACCAGCCAGGGATTTTACACCGACCGGAAGATCATTGAGTTATCTTCCGGTGACAACGGGCAATCGCCAGGCATTAAGCCCGATACGGTCAAACAGTACCAGATGGACTACAATGCCGAGTCCGGACAAATCTTCACGCCCGGTAAGGTGCTTGCGCACTACCACCGGATCAGCTCCCGGGCCGGGCACACGTTTGAGGGGCTCTTGTTCAGGGCGCGTACGGGGACGGTCAATGGCCTGCGCAAAAAAGTGAATCAACTTGTTGCCACGCATTTCTCCGCCAATCCGCACCCGGATTATTTTGCGGCCCTGGCCTTTACCACTGCCTATATGAATCTTCGCGTCAATGATTCGGGCAAAAGCAAATACTGGGTGGTGCCTTCGGTTGAATACGGTAACACCCAGTACGGACGCGACGCGTTCTGGATCTCTGCCATGCTGCCACCGGCGTATGCTGCCGAATGCCTTAAAAATGAATTGCATACGGTCAATCCCTTTGCCGAATATCCCTTGTTTGCCATCATCTGGGCCTACCGGGCAACCCGAAGCGGCATCCCGGTCGACAAACAACAGGTACAGGCCTATGTGGATCTGATCGAGAAACGTGCCCGAGACAATTGCTACTACAGCTACGATGCCCGTACGGGTCGAAAGGATTTTCAATACTGGGGGGATGTGATGGCCTTTGAACCCGACGATGTGATCAGCTACAACCAGGGCTTGTTTGCCCTTGCGCTGCTGGCCGCCCGCCAGATGGGTCTTTCCACTCGTTCCGATCCCGAAAAGGCAATTGTCCACTACCGCGGGCTGTTCAATGAAAAGCTCGGTTTTTATCCGATCAGCCGCAAAAAAAACACCATCCTGGGGCCCGACCCACTGGTGGCGGATCTTTTGGGTCAACTCTTTTTTGACCGTAAGTTACTCGAAAGTACCTGTGTGCGCCGCCATTTTGAACGCATGGTGCACTACTCAAAAACAAGGTATGGCTTTAAAGTCGTCTCAGCCGCCGATGGCTCTTACCTGCCGCCGCGCCAGTATGACATCGCCGGCTATGTATCCCAGGTAAACCGTGAGAAAATGCCCGATGGCTATTTTTTCCGAGGCGGCTCGTATTATCTGTACGACAATCTGTTTCTGATCGATTCGTATTTGCACGGCGCTGCGGGAGCCGAGGCGGAACTGCGCTGGCGTATGGCGCTTGATTTTAGCATCGGCGGGACTACCTATGAACATTTAAACACCCAGACCGGCGCTCCGGGTAAACCCAACATGGGTTGGAATGTAGCCGTGTATGCGTTCTGGAAACAACTCGTTGATCAGAAAAAGGCCGATACTGCCATTTTTGAGTATATCAACAGCGTATCAGGCATCTGATCTATCGGGCATCTGATCTATTCAATAGTTACCAGGAGAGTAGTTGCTAATAAGGTAGTTGCTGACATGGCAGTTTAACCTTTCCTGGATAGATTTAAAAATTTGTGAAAAAAAATTGCAAAAAACGGGGAAAAAATTGCATTTGACTCTTTTACCATTCAGATCCGGAACCATCATCTGTTAACCGGATGCTTGTCTGTAAAAGGATAGCGGTGGACAGCCGGCCAGCATCCAGTCCCCATCGCGGCCCATGCGCAGCCTGTGGCCATTGATAAAAGTGTATTGATTCAGCGTGTGTTGATTCAGAGTGTGTTGATTAGAAGTTATTGTTACAAAGGGCTTGATACAAAATTATTAAACACCAGAACCAAAACATACAAATCAGATCATACAAATCAGCTCATGCGAACCAGATTTTAACAGTTGCTTTCGCTTCTCTCAAAGAATAACCATCCATACATACCAGTCTTATCCCTTACCAGTTATATCCCTTTCCTGTTCTTACCCATTACCCGGCCTTACCAACACTTAGTCTTACCATACTTAATTCTTAGTTCTTATTTATTCGTTTAGGCGGTTGTATAACGAATCGGGTAGTTGTTTCGGCTACCCTGATTTTATAAATGTATACAAAGCCTCACGGTTCACAGAATCTCGTTGGTTTACAGAATCTCTTTTTTTCATTTTCTACCTATCCCTTATGACAAATACACTACCCTTTGGCACTGGGCGTTTATGGATCACAGTGCTAGTGCTGATTGCCCTTTTCTGTGGCGCGGCGACCAGCGGCGATGTTTACGCCCAGACCACACGCTACCAGGCCGAAAGCTGCAATCTGGCCAATGCCAGCACGGCTACCGCCGTCAGTGGTTACGACGGTTCAGCGTACGTGACCGGTCTGATCAGCGAGTGGTCAAAAATCAGCTTTGAACGCAGCTACAGCACCCTTACGCCTGTCACGCTGAGCATACGTTACAACAACCCGACCGGGTCGGCGGTCAGTAACCTGGCCCTCTACCAGGGGAGTAATAAGATACAGGATGTAACTTTTCCGACCACTGCCGCCAACACATGGGCTACCAGCAGTTTTTCGTTCAGTGTCCAGCCCGGTTATCAGGCAGTCAGCTTGCAGGGCACTTCCAGCAGCTCGGCTTCGGTTAATGTGGATTATTTCGATCTGTCCATTGGCTCAGCAGTGGCTGTTACCGGGGTAAGTGTTTCGCCTGCTACGGCTTCGGTTGCCACGGGAGCTACCCGTCAACTGACCGCCAGTGTATCCCCTTCCAATGCGACCAATACCGCTGTTTCCTGGTCGTCAGCTAATGCTGCTATCGCTACAGTGAGCAACAGCGGATTGGTTACCGGCATAAGCGCAGGAACAACCACCATTACGGCAACAACAGCGGATGGCAGCAAAACGGCTGCTTGTACGGTTACCGTCACTAACGGCTCAACGGTAGCGGTGACAGGGGTGAACCTGTCGCCTGCCTCCTTGTCTTTGGTGGCATCAGCAACGGGAACGTTGACTGCCACCCTATCGCCTGCCAATGCTACCAACCAGGCCCTTGCCTGGTCATCGAGCAATACTTCCATTGCCACTGTCAACAGCAGCGGGATTGTGACAGGTGTTGCGGCGGGAAGTGCCACCATCACCGTCACTACCGCTGACGGAGGAAAAACGGCTTCCAGTGCCATTACCGTTACTGCTCCCAGCGGTCCCCCGTCCCCGGGCACCGCCACCCGTTACGAGGCCGAAACAAGCAACATTGGCAATGCCACCACCAGCTCGGTGGGAGGCGGCTATTCGGGTACGGGCTACGTGAGGGGCCTTACCAGCCAGTGGTCAAAAGTGGCCTTTGAGCGTAGTTACAACGACCCTACCCTGGTCCGGGTGGACATCCGTTACGCCAACCCCACCGGAAGCAATGTGACCAACCTGGCCCTTTACCAGGGCAGCGCCAAAGTGCAGGACCTTTCGTTTCCTCCAACGGCCAACGGAAGTACGTGGGCCACCCTGCCGGTTACGTTCAGCATGCCGGCCGGTTACCAAGGCATCGCTTTGCAGGGAACGGCCGATGCAGGCAATTCCATTTATGTGGATTACTTTGACCTGACAACAGGAGTACCTCCGCCCGCATCGGGGGCCTTCTCGCAAACCGCTCCGGCGGCGGGTGCCACCAATGTTTCTTCCTTGCCCGCCTTCAGCTGGGGCACGGCGGCCAATGCGGCCAGCTACAGCCTGGTGGTTTCAACCAGCAGCAGCTATGCCAGTCCGGTCATTAACGTGGCCGGTATCAGCGGCACAAGCTACCAGGCAACGACTGCGCTGGCCGCCAGCACTACCTATTACTGGCGCGTGACGGCTGTAAATACGGGCGGCTCAACAGTAGCCACCAACGCGGGTAGCTCGTTTACCACGGCCGCTCCGCCGCCTGCACCGGGGACGTTTGCCCAAACTTCGCCTGCCGCCGGGGCAACCGGCGTAGCCCAATCGGCCACCTTCGGTTGGGGGGCGGCATCCAACGCGGCCAGTTACAGTCTAATCGTTTCGACCAATAGCAGCTTTACCAATCCGGTCGTAAACCAGTCGGGAATTACCGCGACCAGCTACACAGTGCCCGCTTCCTTGGCTTTGGCCACTACCTACTATTGGCGCGTGACGGCCGTAAACGCAACCGGCACAACGGTAGCCACCAACGCCGGACTGAGTTTCACCACCACGGCAACGGCACCCGTGGGTGGAAACGGACTACTCACACGCGAAGTCTGGTCCGGTATTGCGGGCTCGGCCGTTAGCGCCTTGACCAACAACGCCAACTATCCCAACAATCCGACCACCACCGGTACGCTCACCGGCTTTGACGCTCCCCGAAACGTGGCCGACAGCTACGGACAGCGCATCCGGGGCTACATCACGGCCCCTGTAACCGGTGCCTATGCTTTCTGGATTGCCTCGGACGATGACTCGAAACTATTCCTGAGTACCAACAACCTGAGTAGCAACAAGGTTGAGATAGCCTCGGTGACGGGCTGGACCAATCCCTTGCAATTCGACAAGTACAGTTCCCAAACCTCAGCGTCAATCAACCTGGTGGCGGGCACGCAGTACTACATCGAAGCCCTGCACAAGGATGCCGACGGCGGCGACCATTTGACAGTGGCCTGGCGCAAGCCCGGCGGAACCCAGGAAATCATACCCGGAAGTGTGCTTTCGTCGGTGCCGGCCGTGCCGCTGCCCTTGCCCAATGCGTTCACCCAGACAACTCCGGCCAATAACGCTACCGGTGTGAACCGGTTCCCCGAATTTGCCTGGGCCACTTCTAGCAATGCGGCCAGCTACAGCCTGGTGGTTTCAACCAGCAGCAGCTATGCCAGTCCGGTAATCAACCAGGTCGGGCTTACCAACACCAACTACACCCCGTCTGCACCGCTGGCAACCAGCACAAAGTATTACTGGCGCGTGACGGCCGTGAACGAAGGCGGCGTAACGGTGGCCACCAACGCGGGCATCTCGTTTACCACCATGGCATTGCCCTTGCCGGGGGCGTTGACCCAAACTTCGCCCGCTGGCGGATCGACCGGCGTGACTACCAATCCTGCCTTTTCATGGACGGCTTCGGTGGAGGCTGCCAGCTACAGCCTGGTGGTTTCGACCAGCAGCAGCTATGCCAGTCCGGTCATTAACCAGACGGGCATCAGCGGAACGAGCTATTCGCCTTCCTCGCCGCTGGCCACCAACACCACCTACTACTGGCGTGTGACGGCCGTGAACGGCAGCGGCAGCACTGTGGCTACCAATGCGGGGGTCTCCTTTACCACCAGCACCACCGCCAACACGCTCTATATTTCCACTACCGGCAGCAATACTACCGGCAATGGTTCGCAAGGCAACCCCTGGCGAACACTCGCCTACGCTTGCAGCCAGGCCACGGCGGGCAAGACCATTTACATCAACGCGGGCACTTATGTGGAAACCCAACCCAGCCTTGTTCCGATTGGTGTCAACATCACCGGGGCTGGGGAAAGCACCACCATCCTGAAAGCCGGCAATTTGGGCAATGGCACTGGCAAGGAAGACTTCGTCGGTTCGCTGATTCAACTGGTATCACCCAGTTACGTGGTCGATCAGTTCAGCGCGCCCATCGCCCCTGCCAACGGCAACCAGACCCTGAGCGGCTTTACCATTGACGGCAGCGGCAAAACGTTGAAAGCGGGAATATGGCTGCAGGCCCGTAACAATGTAAGCATCCACCACATCACCATCAAGGACTGCGCCTTGCGCGGGGCGGTGGCGTGCTTTGGTCCAAAAAGGTCGAAGGAGGAGCCACCGTACTACATCACCGGCCTGAAGATGAGCGACTTGACTTTCCTCAATTCGGGTGCCGATCTGAGCGATGAGTCAACCGGAAACCTGTGCGTCGGTCACACCGACGGAGCTGAGATTTACAACATCACCATCAACGACACGTACGGTTACGGCATCAAGTTCATCTTCGAAGGCTACTACAAGAATACCAAAATCCACGATTGCCAGGTAACGGTCAATGAGCAGGATCCGCTGTGGACGGAAGATATCATCATGGAACTGTGGAATCTGGGTGCGGGCAACGAGGTGTACAACGTGAAGGGTAACACCTGGATGTCGTTTGTAAACTGGGCCAATACGTTCAACAATCCCACCACAGCGGGTAGCAACCTGAAAATCCATGATTGCCAGATCATAGACCTGGACGGTAGTAGTTCGAAGGAAGGCATTGAAGTGGCTTGTTCGGGAACGGAAGTATCCAACTGCTATTTCCAAAACAAGGGCTGGGGCATTGCACTTTGGCTGCAGGCCGAGCGGAAAATCACCATTCGCAACAACATCTTCTACAACACACAGCCCCAGGCGGTGTGGTCAGACGCGGGAGGAGTATTTATCGCGGCCGACGAAGTTCCCAAGATGGAGGATATCCGCATTTACAACAACGTGTTTGACAATCTGAAAACCGGCGGCAATTCTCCGCTGAAAGTAGTGTCGGTGTGGAAAGGTACCGTTCAGGGGCTGGATGTGGCCAATAATGTATCGACCAACCTGCTGGCTGCCACCTATGATCTGTATCTTTATCCGGCCGCTACAGTCAGCGGTGTTACCTACCGCAACAACCTGCGCGACATGGCGCACAACACGTTTGGCCCGGCTATTGCATCTACTGGTAACGTGGTGAACACTACGCCCGGCTTCAAGTTGAGCGGTCAGCGGCAGGAGACGTATTACCAGCCCGCTTCATCGAGCAGTTTTGTAGTGGACAAAGGCGTAAACGTGGGGTTGCCCTACCAAGGTGCTGCTCCTGATCTGGGACGTTGGGAGTTTGCCGGAGCCGCCACACCGCTGGCAGCTCCCGGCACGTTTGCCCAAACATCCCCGGCCAATACTGCCACTGGCGTTGCCCCCCTGACCAGTTTCAGTTGGGGTTCTGCCTCCAACGCGGCCAGCTATAATCTGGTGGTTTCGACCAGCAGCGGTTTGACCAATCCGGTCATCAGCCAGGTCGGTTTGTCGGGCACAAGCTACACCACCACCGTTGCCCTGGCCAGCGGAACCCGGTATTACTGGCGCGTGACGGCCGTGAACGCAACCGGTAGCACAGTGGCCAGTAACACGGGCATCTCGTTTACAACAGCCGCGCCGCAGCCGCCAGCTGCCTTTATCCAAACTGCTCCTGCCGCCGGAGCCACCGGCGTGTCATCCAGTCCGGGTTTTGTTTGGGCCGCCGCTGCGGGAGCCGACAGCTACACGCTGGTAGTTTCGGCCAGTAGCAGCTATGCCAATCCGGTTATCAACCAGGCAGGTATCACCAGCACCAACTACACCCCGTCTGCACCGCTGGCAGCCAACACCACTTATTACTGGCGGGTCACGGCCGTAAACGCAAGCGGAAGCACTGTGGCCAGTAACGCCGGACTGAGTTTCACAACGGCCACCGCGCCGCCGTCCGGCAGCACCTACTACGTGGCTCTGAGTGGAAGCGACGCATCCGGAAACGGCACCTCGGGCAGTCCGTGGCGAACCATTGCCTACGCGGCCAGCCAGGTGACGGCCGGAACGGGCAAGACCATCAGCATTGGCGCAGGCACGTTTGTGGAAACGCAGGCCATCAAACTAGCCACGGGCGTGAGTTTGAAAGGGGCCGGCCAAACCAGCACAACCATTACCAGTGGCGGGCCCATTCCCGCGCCGGGCGTGGACCAAACCAGCGGCGACTGGAAATTGTGGTACGACGGCAGTTTGATTCAACTCATCTCCAACACGTATCCGGCTCCAAACCCCAAATACGGATCACCTACTGAAATGCTGCCTTCAGTGGATGGCAACCAGACCCTGAGCGATTTCACCATTGACGGCAACAGCAAGCAAATCAAAGCCGGGGTATGGGTAAACAACCGCAACGGAGTGTCGATGCACCATGTGACGGTCAAAAACTGCCAGCAGCGCGGGGCTGTGTTTGGCAAGGGCGACATGTGGTGGTACGAGCCGCTGCCCGAGGGCAAATGGATGAGCAACACGACGGTTTACAATTGCACTTTCCAGAACAACGGGGCCCAACTGGGTAGCGAAACACTGGGCAACCTATGCATCGCCGGACTCGACGGAGCCGATATCTACAACATCAACATCACCGACGATGTGGGCTACGGAATCAAGTTCATTTACGTAGGGCATTTCCGCAACGTGAAGATTCACGATTGCAACATAAGCGTGAACGAGGCGGATGCCGCTTGGGGAGAGAAAATTTCCATTGAAATGTGGAACCAGAGTTATGGCAACCAGGTGTACAACATCGTTTGCAATACGTGGCTTTCGTTTGTCAACCACCCGCAGTTATTTGCTGCCTACGATCCGGTGGGGACAGCCACCAGCAACCTCAAAATCAGAAACGTGCGCATGATTGACAGCGACGGGGTGAGCAGCAAAGAGGCAATCGAAGCTGCCCACAGCGGCATTGAGATCTCCGATTGCTACATTCAGGACAAGGGCTTTGGCATCGCGGTGTGGTACGGTACAGGCGGCGGCAGCAACCTCAAAAACATCACCATCCGTAACAACGTCATCGCTAACGTAAACCGTAATCCCGGTTTTGGTTTCGGTAATAGCTCGGGCGTGTTTGTGCCCGACGCGACCAACAACATCAAAATCTACAACAACGTGTTTGACCGGATGGGCAACGGCCTGCAACTGACAAGTGCGAACGGCGTGGAGGTGAAAAACAACGTGTTTCTCAATTGCGAGGGAGCCGACGTGGAAGGGGGCAGCAACGTCACGTTCACTAACAACCTCAAGTACCACACCAATCCGCAGAAAACCGCTTGGAACGTGGGCGGCATTGCCGTCAACGCAACCAACCTGTTTGGCCAACCCGGTTTTATCAATGCCGGCGACCGTTACGGGGACTTCTACAAACCCGCTTCAGCCAGTAGCCTGGTAGTCAACAAAGGGACTGATGTAGGCCTTCCCTTCAGCGGCTCGGCTCCAGACATTGGCCGGTGGGAATACACCGGTGCGACTAGCCGCATGGCCGCTTCACAGCCTGCCCCTGAAGTAGTGGAAGCTGCGCTGACACTGCATCCGAATCCGACCGGTGGTCTGGTGCAGTTACAGCTCAGCCCGGATGTAAGGGTCAAAAGCATTGAACTGACCGACTTGCGCGGCAGTGTCTTACTCAAGCAAACCGCTGATCTGTGGCCTGGCCGTCAACTGGATCTGAGCCGTTACCCGAATGGAGTTTATCTGGTTCGCATCCGGCACGAGAAAGGCGTCATGGTCGGTAAGGTCATTGTGGCCAAATAAGACCGCAGGCTAAATGAGGCTGGCCGGGCGGCCTGGTGGTAGATAATAAGCCCGCCCGCGAGTCCTGACCCGCTTTTCAGTCTGGGTGATGACCGTCCGGATAATGACCGGTATACCTGTACCGGTGCATGATGGCCGGTTCGGCGCGGGTTTTTCCTATCCATCAACAGCGTACTTATCAATCCGCGGTTTCCCCCTTGTGGCCGGGTGGAAAACCGCGGATTTTCCCCTCGCCTAACCAATCGCCACTCTTGTTGTAATCGCCACTCTTGTTGTAAAAGATTTTAAAAAAAAATAGAAAAAAAAAGGGAAAAAATCCTGTTTGGCTCTTTTACTATTCAAACCGGCATCGTGTGCAAATCGAACAGCCAACCGGATTTCTGTAACGGTTGGGTACGTTGCCGGGCAAAAGTTGCCAACAATCCGATCTTAACCGACCAACCTTAACCGGCAAATTGAAAACATTATCCCATCTGAAGATGGTCCTTTGCTGTCAACATCCTTTACCGTTAACATCCTTTTCAATCATCATCTGTTACAATCATCCATTAAACCCAAGCGTTTCAATATGAAAAACAAAAACACCACCTTATGGCTACTGACAGGTTTGCTTGCCTTGTCTGCGCTGGTATCTTGTAAGAAAGACGATACGGTCTCAGAGCCTACCGCCGAATTCACCACGGAAGTCGATGAGCTGACCGTCCGGTTCAAAAGCACTTCATCTAACGCGACCGCTTACGCGTGGGATTTTGGGGACAACACTCCCGTTTCCACCGAGGCTTCTCCCACGCATACCTATGCCAGTAAAGGTACTTACCAGGTGCTTTTAACCGTGACCGGGGCGGCAGGCTCGACGCCGGCCAAGAAAAACGGTTCGGTTTCGGTCATCCGTAAGTGCAAATCCCCGACCAACAACCTGCTTAAAGGCGGTACCATGGAAACGGGGGATGCCTCCTTCTGGACTGTACTGGCCACTACCGGCGATGAGCGCCTGGAAGGAAAACCACTGGTGGGGGCCAATTATAAATTTGGTGAGACCACCGGTGCGCCAACCGCTTGCGAGGGGGGCAGTGGCGCGCTGCGGTTTACCGACAAAACCCCCAGCAGTGGTACCGAAGGCTCGATTTTCTACCAGCGCGTGGAGCTCACTGCCGGTAGCTACCAGTGGTCAGCCGACATAAAATTTGCTGGCACCAACAAACAGAACACGGCCGATGTGAACGGCGCGCACCAGTTCTGGTTTGAAGTGTACCTGGATTCGGCTGTTCCAAAAGAAGGAGACGGATATGATAACAAAGCCCTGATCAGCGGCTTTAACTATTGGATTGTCAACGGCGGCCTGCTGCCGGCAGGCTCGGATATTCCTGCCGTGGACGGTAATTTTACCCTGGCGGCCGAACCATTCGATTTTGATGACAAGAATGGCCGGATTGCCGATAAAAACGGAAAATTCACGATCACCAATGCCGGTACTTACACCTTCGCCTTCAAAATCGGCAAATGGCAAGGCCGTTACGGATCGGGTGGTATCTCGGTGGACAATCTGACACTGGTAAAACTCTGACCTGCGAAAGCGTCCGAAGTGGAACCATGCAAATGCAGGATTCTGAGAAAGTGTAGCATACAAGTCGTCAGACAGTATGATCTGTCTTTGTGGGGTTGCTACGTTCTGAAAGCGGACGAAGTGAAAGCGGACGAATATCCAAACGGCTGATGCGGTCTGGATATTCGTTTTTTTATTAACCGGATCATAAGCCAAGCCTGTCAAAGCACAGGCATAAGCAAAGCACAGGCATAAGCATCTTTTGGAAGCTGAACGTTTTACAAAGGTTATTTTGACCCTTTTCCTTCCGAATAGTAATTGTCCTTGGAGTTCTTACCCTTTCCCGCTAGTCCTGCCAGGACATCGGCGGAGCACACCCATGATCAAACAGGATACTGAAAAGATAGTGTACCAAAAAGATAGTGTACCAAGCTGATGGGTCGCTGCTGGTGGGTCGCTCAACTGGGCGGAGGCTTGGAAAAGGTTTGCCGGAAGCGCTGATTTCAAATTCATTCGGGCGGACCATTTCCGGCTTTCAGCATATGGGTAGATCTGCACCCAGCTTGCCCGGCAGCTGGTTGAACCTATCAAACAAAGCAGGGCGCATCCAGGCGCATTCGCAAGCTTACATTCCGACAAGTCCGCGTATACATCCCGTTCAGGGAGGCTTACCCCGACACCAGCTGGTTGACCAACCGGTCGAGTTGTTGTTTGACCTGGAAAGGGCTTTTTTCAAACAGCTCCTTTAGTTCGAATCTGACCCGGTTGCCAAATCCGTCCATTTCCGTTCGGACAAAATCATCCACGTTTTGCCGGTAGTCGGT
>JAESGM010000298.1_pt1 | contig 67735 bp, 48 predicted proteins | sample 9269721 | NCBI WGS metagenome assembly JAESGM01 (sample SAMN15720920, study PRJNA650825) | algae metagenome | isolation source: Komarekiella atlantica HA4396-MV6 and co-occurring heterotrophs from... | place: USA: Theobald House, Kauai, HI | collected 2009-07-29
ATAATCCATGTCTCAATCAGATACTCTGACAAAGGATGTTCGTATACCAACAGGGCAATATGGGCTGAAACAAGAAAAAAAGCAAAATTTTACTAAGAAAAAAATAATTTCGACGAACCGGTCAAAAGCAATGTTTACTTTTTGCTGATAATTTAAATTAATCTTCTTGGTCAATATTTTCACGAAAAAACTCATGTAAGAAAAAATAATTTTTTAGCATTTTTCCTTGCATGCTAACCATACAGTTATGAGCTTTGTAAACAGCCGCTTCTGGTGAAATCTAATATTCATTGCTTATGTCTGACCATTGGTAGCTTGTTTTATGTTTCCACCATTTGTGTATTTAACCACCCCAGTAGTTATCTGATATTTATGAGGATCGTTTCTCTAACCTTTTTGGTAATAAGAACGTTTGTAGTAGTCTTGCTTCTTAATCTTGCCGCTTGGGCAAGTTACGGCCAGGGACAAAACTCAGCACTTACACTGCCCAAAATAATTCCTCCTTCGCCTGAAGCCGCCTCGTTGGGAAAATACGGGGATCTGCCGGTGAGTCTTAACAATGGTTCGGTGAATGTCACGATTCCGCTTTACACCATTCAGGGAAAGGAAACTTCCCTGCCGATTGCCTTAAACTATTCTTCCTCGGGTATAAGAGTGGAGGAGGTTGCCTCCTGGGCTGGGCTGGGCTGGTCAACTGAGGCCGGTGGGGTAATCACCCGGGCGATGAGAGGTTTGCCCGATGAAGGCCCTAACGGTTTTTTCATCAGATACAACCAGTGGCTGCAATTAAAAGACCAGCCCTACACCACCCGCGACTCGGACGATCCCAGGTATATTTTTGAAGATAGGGTAGCTTACGGACAGTACGATTTGGAACCGGATATGTTTTACTTCAACTTCGCAGGTTACTCGGGGCGATTTATTTTACGAAAAGACGCAATAAGCCAGACATTGGTACCTGTCATTATTCCTTATCAGAGCCTTAAAATAGAAACCACACTGCTGAATCAAATAGGCCAAACCATGGCCTGGACGATCACTTCCCCAGACGGCACCCGTTACCTGTTTGAAATAAAAGATGCGGAAGTAACTCAATCCAGTGCCGGAACGTATGCATCCGCCTGGTATCTGTCAAAAATTATTTCAGCCAACTCGAAAGATGTGGTTTCTTTTCAATATGCCTCCAATGAATTGGGTAATCCGACCACCCTGGATCCTTTCACCAGTGTAACCTTGCAAAAAAGCAACTGTCTGGGAGCAGATTGCTCCGCTTGCATGGAACCACTTTCGCCACCCAGTCCAGTCTTCACAGATGTACTGATCCGCACCAAACGTTTGGAAAAAATCAATTATCAGGATCTGGAAGTTGAGTTTATTTCCGATGGAAACAGAACCGATCTTGATCCTATGTTCAGTCCCCCGGGTCGCAGGCTGCTTTCGGTCAGGATTAACAAACATACTTCATCCACACCAATCAATCTGAAAACGTTTCAATTCAGTTACGGATATTTCGACAGTGGGGAGCAGTTTGGAAAAAGACTACGACTCGAATCAATCCTGGAGGCAGGGAAAAAACCTTACCAGTTCATATACAATTCCACTGCCATGCCTTCCTATCATAGTTACGCCAAGGATCATTGGGGTTACTACAATGGCGCTCACAGCAACCTATCGCTGCTTCCCGGATTAAGCCCAAGCGAAACCGGATTTGATCCTCATCCGGTTATTGGTGCCAACCGGGAAGCAAACCCAATTTACGCAAAGGCTTGTACACTCGAAAAAATCGTCTACCCTACCGGCGGAAGTACTTCTTTTGAATACGAGTCTAACACGGTCGCGCAAAGCAGAGAAGTAAATGCAGCAGTTACTGCCTCCGTAAGTGGCGGAAATACAACCACAGGTATGAATGCAAAGGAATTAGCAATCCGTACCCATTATGCGGCCAGCGATATGGACATGGTTAACCCTCCCAGGGTTAAAATCCAGGAAATTACTTTTCTGCAAGGCACTCAAGCCACTATTATGGTAAAAGTAACCAACAATTTAACGGGAGGCGCCTTGCCCCAGCCCATTTTGGAAGCGCATATCTATAGCGGGAATCAGACGCTTGACCCGGACAATCCCTTACGTTTATATCAGACTCAATCAACACTGACGGATAGTCAGTATTTTCCGGCCGGTACATATACCATTGCAGCCATTGCTTCTCAGGCCAATGTGAAAATTGACATTACCGTATCTTATTCGACAATTATCAACGACCAGAATTACACGGTCGGTGGTTTGCGTATTGCCAAAATGGTTGATTATGACGGACTTCATAACGATAAAAAAACAATTTCCGAGTACAAATATGTTTCCAATTACATTGACTATATGAAAGGCTTAACTCCTTTACAAACCAGTAGCCAGTTGTTCTCAACCATAAATTATAAGAAAAGAACGCCTTGTGGCAATCTTGTTATTGCCGCCAGCAATGTTAATACTTTTACAACCATTGAAGGAGGTTTTATTGGCTATAATGAGGTTGCCGTAGTGAAGAACGGTGGCAGTTCGGGCATAACTGTTTACAAGTACCTTAATAGCCCGGCCGATTATGCCCGCAGTCAATTACTTGAGCAAACGCAGTATGACAATCAATATAAACAAGTCAACCAGGTTCTTAATGAATACAGTGTGGGCGAGTACATGATCAGCAGTTTACCCAAAACAAGAATCGAAGCAAATGGTACAAGAGTAAGGGCTGGCTTTTCACCTGTGGGCAGTATTCAAGGCTGCGTGTGTCGGGAAGGAGGAACTGCGAGCAATTATCATGTCTTTGATATCGACCAGAAAAGTTACGCAACCAGCTTTGTATACCTTAAACGCAGTGATGAAAAAAGATTTGACCAGAATGACCCGAATAAATTCACTCAAATCACTACCCGATTTGAATATGAAGGGATCAGAAATGAGGTTGCACCGGAAAACCGGCATACACAGCTTTCCAAGGAAATTCAAGAAGTAAATTCAGGTGAACGAATCATCAAACACCGGCTTTACCCGTTCGATTACCTGTCCCAACAGGCGGATGGCACGATTCTAGCCTTGAGAAATAAGAATATGCAGCAAACGCTGGTGCAGCAGACAACCATTCGGGAAAAAGTGAATGGGTCAACGGTAAGTAGCCAACAGGTGATCGGCAGCACGATCACCCGCTTTCAACAGAATGCCAATGATCAGATTTTACCCCAACAGGTACTGGAATTTGAATCCGTAGTTGCTCCATCTGTGACCGATGCAAACGCTTTTCCGACATATATTCCAATAAATGGCACTCCGACCAATGGATTTAGTTCCCGACTACTATTTGAAAGATACGACCAGAAAGGTAACCTGCTTCAGGTTCGCCAAAAGGATGGCATAGCCATATCCTATTTGTGGGGTTATGATGGGCGATATCCCATTGCCGAGATTAAGAACGCAGACTACACGGAGATACTATCGGCCTTAGGTATGACCGAGCAACAAGTCAATGCCTTAACAGATGAGTCAACGATCCGCTCGGCAATGAACACACTGCGGTTAAATCTGAAAAAGGCCATGGTAACCAGCTTTACCCATGATCCTTTGGTTGGGATAACTACTCAGACTGGACCCGATGGTATTACTGTTCTCTATGAGTACGATGAGCTGCAACGGTTGAAAGTAGTCAAGGACCAGCAGGGCAACATTGTCAAACGCTACCAGTACCATTATTCGGGTCAGCCTCAACCGCAAGACTAATACCAATCCCAATTCGAATAAACTCACCACGTTGGATACCGCTATCCACGGCTGGAAATATATGTCCTATGAAAAAACGAATTTTTACCGCTAGTATAGTGTTTGCGATTGCTCTGGCCCAGGTAAGCGCCCAGAACATCACCAATGGGCTGATCGCCTACTGGAACATGGACGCGGCCAGTGGCAACCAGGTGGCCGACCAGGCCGGGACCTATACGGCTACCCTGACTGCCAATGCTTCGATTACCTCTTCCGGCAAAGCCGGCGGAGCGTTGCAAATGCCCGCCCGCCAAACCACGGTCAGCGGCAGCGGGGCCCAGTTTACCGCCAGCGGGCTGAGCTGGACGCCCACCACTTTTTCGGTGGCCTGGTGGCTTAATCCCGCCTCCCACAGCGACTACTCCAACCAGCTCGGCTCACTTTCGGGCTGGGGAGGCTTTGTCTTCCATACCGATCCCTATGGAAGGTATTATGTGGGCACCGATGTGGCCACCCGTATCTTTTCGGGCAATTCGACCGCCCCGGAAACCGCCGACCTGAACCAGTGGCAGCATTTTGCCTTTACCTTCGAGCCGACCACTGCCACCACTGGTGTGGGCAAATTGTACAAGAACGGCCGGGTGATCTTTACCGCCTTTGCCATGAGCCGGCCCGCGGCCTGGAACGGGTTTTACATCGGCTCCACCGATCCGAAGGGAACGCTCGACGGCAAGATAGACGAGGTCCGCATCTACAACCGGGTGCTTAACGAAACCGATATCTTCCGCCTGATGATTTATCCCTACGTGCCCAAGGCAACCGCCTGGAGTTCCGCTCCCGTCAGCAGTGAGTGGAACAACGCCGCCAACTGGCAGGGGGGAGTGCCGGCAAGCTATGACGATGTGACCGTCAACGCCTGCACCCAATGTCCGGTGTTACCCGCAAGCCAGGTTTTCGGCAATGTGTCCCTTAACTCCGGATCGGCCCTTAACATAGGCCCCTATACCCTGGAAGCGGCCAGGACGATGACTATTTCCAATACCAACATTTTAAGCAATGGCGGAACGGTGAAAACAAACCTGGTCGGGCTGAGCGGATCGCGGTTCTTTGGCCCGCTGACCCTGCAGGTCACCAGTTTTTCGGGAAGCACGGCCATCGGGTCGGGCAATATCTTTTATGACCCGCTGACACTGACCCATGGGGCGCTGACACCTTACCCGGGTCCGAACATCTATGCCATCCTGGACATTGCCACAGGCAATGAGTTCAAGGGCGCGACGACCATCAATGACTATACGTTCGGTATGCGGCTGGGACAGGGCGGCGGGCTGAATTATTTCCGCCAGAATGTAACGCTCAACTTCATTACCAACTCGGACTGGCTCATGGCTGTCAGCAATTGTGTTTTCGATGGCGAACTGCTGGCCAACAATGCCGGTGGGGGTGTGATGACGCTCTCCGGGGGCAATCTGTTCAAACAGAAGGTGACGCTGAACAACCAGCAGCCGACCGGTCTGGTCACCTACCTGACCTATGGGAACGCTATCTATGTTTCCGATTGTGCCACCTGTGTCAACACGTTTGAAAAGCAAGTGGAGGTGACCAATACCAGCCAGCGGGTCGAGTGGTACAAACCGGTGGATGTTCAGTTCGGCACTTACGGGGGGAAAAGTGTTTTTTCCACACCCGACGCGGTGCTCACCATCGGGACCGCCGGTTTCCGCCGGGGCAACCTGATCGTACAGGGGTGTGAATTCAGTACCACCCAGGCCCAGAACTGGCTGCTCTCCTCGGCCGCGCCCGAAACGTATACCAGTACGCTCCAGCTGGGCGCACGAAACATTTTTGCCGGCAATCTGACGGCGAAGGCTCCCCGCCTGAAACTGTTCGGCGGAGTCTATAACGGTGATGTGCATCTGACCAAAACCGGGGCGGGCAACGATTCGGGCAACGGGGGAGGGCTTTTCAAAACAAAACTGACCATTGTCAATCAGACTACTTCCACCATCCAGATGGCAACCACTGCGGATGATGTCATTCAGGCACCCCAGTAACGACCGGGTCTGATTGATTACAAATAAGCATGAAAAAAACGAAGGCGACTCTTGTGTTCGCACCCTGTTGAAAACAAATACCACCCGTTCCTATGTCTTTTCCAGTGACAATCTCAGTAAGAAAAATACAAGCGGTAGCCCTATGCTTCCTGGCAAGCCTTTTGCCGGCGTGTTTGCTTTTGGGTCAGACTCCCAAAAAACAGATCGAACTAACGAACTACCAGGCCACCCGGTCCATCTCCCTCTCTGATGGCGGGGCCATTGAATTCCGGTCCACGCTTGCCGTCAGGGTGACTGTGAACGGAAGCGCGGGCATTAAAAAGCAAACCGGTACAGCGGATATCAGCTACTTGCTTACCGGCCAGTCCCTGAGTGTGGACATACAGGAAAACCAGCCGCAAGCGGGCGGGCCCAGGGTGGTGGTGGTCTCGATTGACAAAAAGCAGGAGGGCTATATCCAAAAGGGCGAGGTGACGATCAATCTGCCCCTGGGCGTAGCCACCCGTTTCTCCATGGCGGAAGGCTCGCTGAACCTGAACAGACTCGATCAGATGAGTGCTTTTTCGCTCGGAAGCGGGGATGTGAGGATCAATGATGTCCAGACGCAGGTAATCGGTCAGGTTGATATCGGCAGTATCGTGTGCCGGAACTCGCGCGTGGACGGATCTTTGTCTGTCCAATCGGGACAGATCGATATCAGTGCCACCAGCGGCAACCTTTCCCTGAATAGCGCCAGGTCCGGTGTGAACCTGAATTCATCCCAGCCGGTGAAAGCGTTACTGAAAAGGGACAATATGATCCTGGAGGTCGTACAGGCCGACATCACCGCCAGTCTGAACGGTAGCAACCTTGATTTGAAATGGCAGGGCAGCAAGCAGGTGGAAAACCATCAGGTTACCATTCAGGCTACGGGTAGCGTTGTTTCGCTTAATCTGCCCGGTGATTTTTCGGCTACACTGGCATTGGACCAAAGCGAAACGATGACCGCTTCCGCCGCTCCGGCCACACCGGCCCGCCCAACGGGTAAGAAAACCAAGCTGGAAAGTGATTTCTCTGTTTCGCAGCCGGCCAAAAAGGAAATCGAGAAGAACGGCAACAAACTGACCGTGCAGCAGGGGACCCAGTTTCTGGGAAGCAAAAACGCGAATGGAGAGTACGCGCACCGGATTTCGCTGCATACGACCAATTCAGAGGTCTATCTGAAAAGAAACAAGTAATCTCGTCCTGGAAAGTATTTTCCATAAAAACTTAAAAATAAAACTGTAACAGGTCTTCTTCTGTGGGAGGAATGTATGCCTGTGAAAATCTTACCTGTAATGAACCCTTTATCCATGAGACAGCATTACATCTTACGCCACCGTTTCTCTGCTTATCATAAAACAATCATGGCTGCCGGTAGATTGGCAGAAAGATATAAACCCGTCCAGTGGCTGATTGCCAGTGTGCTGCTACTGCTTGCATCCGGGGTTTCGGCGCAGGTGTGTCCCGAGGATCTGCAACTGACGACCTTTCAGTCACCGGTTTCGGCGAGAAAAATTACGGTCGTTCGGGGAGGAACTTTTATTATTGGAGCCAATCAGACTTTTGAGGCACAAAGCTGTCAGATTGCTCCTGTCGCGCCGACCGTTCCGGTTGCCACCATGCTCTGCGGCGCAACATTATTATCCCCTTTGCAAGTGGTGGAAGGAACCACCCATTTTCTGCAAAGTACGCCTGCCGGGGTGGCTACCGATGGTCCGTTGCCGTTGACAGTCAGCCAGAGCGGCACCTATTATGTGCGGGCCAGAAACAACCAGACTCTGCAATGGAGTCAGCCGACGACCATCAGTGTCACCACCGCCAATCTGCCCGTGGCGCCCGGTGCGCCCGTACTGTCGAATGTAACGGCTAGTTCGGCCCTTCTCACCGCGCCCACTGCTCCCAGCGGGGAGACGTATTATTTCCAAACCAGCGCCGATGGAACCTCGACCGATCATCCCTCCCAGTGGAGTGTGACCCAGAACGGAACCTATTACCTGCGCTCGGGCCGCTATTACTCGGCTTCCACCCGCCTGGTCACCCGTTACAGTTTTGAGGAAAGCGATGGCAGCCCGATTTTAGATGGAGCCGGAAGTGCAAACGCAACGACAACAGGTGAAATTTATCACAACAGCTCGGGCCGCTACGGGCAAAGCCTGTTCGCGGGAGGCTCGGGTTCGCTGCAGGCCCGGGTTGAAAACACGGGCTTCCAGTGGAATCCAACTTCCTTTTCGGTCAGTTTCTGGATAAAACCCAATGCTGCCCAGAACTCCAATCCGATCGGGTCTGCGAGCGGATTCTCGATCGCCTCAACTCCCACCGGGGTGATCAGTATTTCCACCACGGCTTCCTCCACCGTATCCACCGGGGCGGGGGTGGTCAGCATCGGGCAGTGGCAGCACTACGCGCTGACCTATCAGGCCACTTCGGCCAGTCAGGGCACGGTGCGTTTGTACAAAAACGGACAACTGCTGCTTACCCAGACCGGCATGGGCAAACCCGCGGCCTTCAGCGGATTGTATCTGGGAAAGCCCTCCACGTCTGCGGATGATCCCATCCCCTCGCTGAACGCGGAGCTGGATGAATTCCGCCTGTACGAGGGAGCCTTGTCCGCCCTGGAGGTCAATACCCTGTATGCCACCAATGCCTCCACGGGACTAAGTGATATCTGCTGGAGTGCGCCCTCGGCTCCGGTAACGGTGACATTGACCGAGCCCGTGCTATCGGATCTGAACTTTGTACGCGAGCATTCGGTGCTTGTTTCGGGCCTTTTGACCCGGGACGATGTCAACTACCAATCCGCCGACAATGTGGCCGAGCAGACCACCTACATGGATGGCCTGGGCCGCCCCGTGCAACAGGTGTCCCGCCAGGGGAGCCCCACCAAAAAGGATCTGATCACCCCTATCGCCTACGACGCCTTCGGACGGGAAGTGAAAAAATACCTGCCGTTTCCTGACCCCACCCAGGAGTCAGGCCTGTACAAACCTACCGCTATTGCCGACCAGCAAAGCCGCTACAACCAGTTGAAGCCCGCCGAAGGGCCCGCTTTCTCGGAAACCGTCTTTGAGAATTCACCCCTGAACCGCCCTATCGAGCAGGGAGCCCCCGGCACCCCCTGGCAGATCGGCAGCGGGCATACCATCCAAATGATTCAGCGCAGCAATTCACAGAACGGGGATGCGATTCTCTCGTGGGACTATAACTTCTCTTCCCGACTGGCTATCTCCCATCCGGGGCACTATTATGGGGACGGGGAACTACTCGTCAGTGAAACCACCGACGAGCACGGGGCCAAAACCATTGAGTTCAAGGACAAGCAGGGGCAAGTGGTGGCCAAGAAAGTACAGGACTCGAAAACCAATCCCAATAGCTTTGCCACCACTTACTACGTCTACGATGATATGGGCCTGTTACGGTTTGTGCTGCCACCGATGGCCGTCGACAATCTGGGTTCGACCTCAGGTGGCGCCCTGGACCAGCCCAGCCAGCAGTACCGGATCGGGTACCAGCAACCGGGTTCGGCGCAAACTACGTATGCGCCCGGTGCGTTCACCCGCCGCTGGTGCTTTGCCTACCGCTACGACGAGCGCAAACGCATGATTGAAAAGTCCGTACCCGGTGCCGATCCGGTCTATATGGTCCATAACCTCAGAGATGAGCTGATTCTCACACAGGATGGGGCCCAGCGCACGCGCAACGAGTGGAGCTTCACCAAGTACGACGCCTTGGGGCGGGTTGTCCTGACGGGTCTGTACGTGCATAACTCGGCGGCCTCTCCCGAGCAGATGCAAAGCTTTGTCCAAAGCTGGCTTCTAGCGGATCCTTCACGCAAGCTCTACGAAGACTGGTCTTCTGATAATTATATCCTACAACACGGCTATACGGCCAACGCCTTTCCGCCGCTGTCAGCCATCATCCAGTGCGACGGCTCGGTTTCCGGCTCGTTCAACCCGCCCCCCGCGGGCACAACCCCGACCTGGATCGCGGCCGGTTTCACCCCGGCCCTGGGCTCGCAGACCATCCTTGCCACCCCCTATACGGTTGTCAACGGCACATCCACGGCCGGAACACCTTTGGCCATCCCTTTCCAGGTCATCAACGGCCGGGCCAACCAGGCCCCCTCGGTCTCGGCAGGAGCCGACCAGAACTTCCAGCTGCCGACCAACTCGACCGTGCTGCGCGCTACGGCTTACGATCCCGACGGCTCGGTTGCCTCCTACCAGTGGAGCAAGATCAGCGGCGGAACCGTCACCTTGTCAGGAGCCAATACGGCCAGCCTGACCCTGACGGGTCTTCTGGATACGACCTACGTCTTCCGGGTGACAGTGACTGATAACGGGGGCGCCCAGGCATCGGATGAGGTGACGGTCAGAGTCACCGCCCCGCCGATACTGCCCGTCTTCTACCGGGCAATCAACCTCAATGGGCCCACCGTTCAGGTCGACGGCAAAAGCTTTGAAGGTTCGGCTACGGCAGCCAATGTGAGTACGACCGGCAGCGCCGACTCCTCGCCTTCGGTACCACTCTCGCCCGTGACCGACGCGGCCCGTACGCAGATGATCACCACTTCGCTTTCCTCCAACCCGACCGTCTCGGTCGGCTCGGTGCCCAGTGGCTACTACGATGTGTACCTGTACCAGTGGGAGAACGACTATCCCGACGGATTGGCCTTTTACATCGAAGGCACCCAGGTGCTCGATTACCATGCCATCGCCACCGCCGGCAAATGGTTTCGCCACGGGCCCTTCCGCACCCAGGTCACTGATGGAACGCTCAGCATCGCCGCCCAGGGCTACGGCGGACTTTCGGGCGTGGAGATCTACTCGATTCCTACTTCGGGCTTTGTCGGCAACATCCCGCCTACGGTCAGCCTGCGTAACCCGACTGAGAATATCACCGTAGCCGTAAACGAATATTTCCCCCTGCGCACATATGCAACCGATATGGACGGCAGTGTTAGCACCATTGAATACTATGTCAACGGCACCAAGCTTGACGAATTGACCGATGCGCCTTACGAGAAGTGGCACGCCTTTGACTCGGTTGGGGTGTATCACCTGATCGCCAAAGCGGTTGACAACCAGGGCGGGACGGGCACCTCGCTCGAGCGGATCATCCGCGTGGGCGACCAGGTGGATGTTCTGCAGGTGGACGGTTTGCAGTCCTTCCTGGCCTTCTCCGAATCATCGGGAGCGGTCGCCTTCGACCAGTCGGGCAAGGACAACCGCGGCCGCCTGGTCGGATCGCCGGCCTGGAAATCCAACGGCCGCATTGGCTCTGCCCTTCAATTGGAGGCGGGCAAATATATCGTGATCGACTCGCTGAAAGCACAGCCCAACAGCTTCTCGATCGGCCTGTGGCTGGCACCTACTACCTTATCAGGTACCATGAACCTGGTTAGTGCCGGCACTGGTTCGAACAATGGCTGGGGCACCTTTGCCCTGGAGATCGCGGCAAACGGCTCTTTGCGCATCGGTACCACGACGGCCACAGCCCTTGCCGCCCCGGCGGGCACGGTCCAGGCGGGCAAATGGCAGCACCTTCTGTTCACCTTCGACGCCTCGTGGAACAACGCCACGGGCAGATTATACAAGAACGGCCAGCTGGTCGCCACCCAGCCGGCCATGAGCCTGAGCGCCAACAATTGGAACGGCATTCAGGTCGGGGGCGCATCGTCGGCTTATACAGGCATGATCGACGAGGTGCGCGTCTACAGCCGCCCGCTCACGGAGGCCGAAGTGGCCTCACTGGCCAGCGTGTCCAATGGCTCGCAGGCCAATATCGCTCCGGCCATCACCCTGACCGCTCCGGCTACGGCTGCGGCGGGCAGCACGGTCAGCCTGTCAGCGACAGCAACCGATAGCGAGGGCGGGGTGGCCCAGGTGGAATTCTACGCCAACGGCACTTTGCTCGGAACCGATGTGACCGCGCCGTATTCGCTCAGCTGGAACCCGCCCCAGGGCTGGTTCGAGCTCACGGCCAAAGCCTACGATTACCAGGGGGCCTACTCGGTCTCGACCATCCGGATGCTCACCGTCGGCTCGGTCACACCCACGTTTGTGCGGGCGATCAACCTGAACGGGCTGGCCGGCACGCTGAGTGGCAACAGCTGGCAGGCCTCCGCTGGCGCGGCGAATTTCTCCTTCACCGGTGAAAGCGGCGCTTTCAGCAGCTCGGCCACGCTCTCGCCCACGGTTGCCGATCCCTACCAGCGGGACATGATCCGCTCCTCGATCTGGGGGTATAATATTTCAATGAACGTCTCCTCGCTATCGGCGGCCAATTACCAGGTCTACCTGTGGGTGTGGGAGGACAACTCGCCCGAGGTGTACTCGATCTCGATCGAATCGCAGACGGTGCAGAATAATTACAACTCGGGCAGTGCCGGCAGCTGGTCGCGGCTGGGACCGTATACCGTGCGCGTCGACGACGGGACGCTGAACGTGGCCTTCTCGGGCGGGGCGGCCAACGTGTCCGGTATTGAAATCTACCGTCTGCCCGATCCGACGATCCTGCCGGCGGCCAGTAGCTCAGTAGTGCGCATGGTGCTGGTCAATGGCAACACGGGAGCCGAGATCGGCCCCTTGGTGGCAGGGGATATCCTGGACCTTGCCACCCTGCCCACCCAGAACCTGAACATCAGGGCCGTGACCAATCCCGACTCGGTGGCACGGGTGGACTTTGTCTTAAAGCGCATCAAGTCCGATGGCTCGGAGGAATCGATCACCTCCAGTGACGCGACCAGACCGGCGCCCAACGCGGGGTATTATTTTAGAAATACCGATTCGCCGGTGCTACCGGGGGGCAATGACTCGCCCATCGCCACACAGGCGGGGGTGGAAGTGCTCACAGTCAACTACTATGACGATTATAATTACGATCGTACGGGCACAGAGGATGTGAGTTACACGCAGGTGTATTCCGATATGGCCGTCTATACGAATGTGCAGGGCAAGCCGACGGGCTCGAAGGTGAAAGTACTCCGTCAGTCCAACGCAACACAATGTAATCAGTGGCTGTTTTCGTCCTCCTTCTACGATAACAAAGGTAGGGTGATTCAGACGCAGACTCAGAACCATCTGCAACCGATTGAAATCACCGCCCAGGTACTCTCCACCCAGACCCTTGCCCAGCTGTTGGCTAATACGAAGGTAGATATTGTTTCCACCCGCTATGATTTTGCCGGGCGGGTGCTGGCCACCCAGACCACCCACCGCCGGACCAGCGCAGCTGATCTGGTCGTGAAAACGCGGCCGGTATTTGATCACACCGGACGGGTGACCGAAGGTTACCAGGCCATAAACAATGAAGCGGAAGTGCAGGTTGCCAAGATGACGTATTCAGAGATCGGGGAGGTGACCGTCAAGGAGCTGGGCAAAGAGGGGGCCGCATTCCTTCAGACGGTAAACTTCGAATACAACATCCGCGGCTGGATGACCAAAATCAACGATGCCACCCTATCACAGGCGGGCGACCTGTTCGGCATGGAGCTGGCCTACAATGCCACGACCCTACAGGGTTCACAAGGGCAGTTCAACGGCAATATCTCCGAGCAGAAATGGATGAGCGGCTACGACAAGGTGCAGCGCCGCTACGCCTACCACTACGATGCGATGAACCGCATCGTAAGGGCCGATTACAAGGCCGAGAATGCCAATGCCATCTTGCCGGCCCTGGCCAGCGAGAGTTACGCGATGCCCCTGGTGGCCTACGACAGGAACGGCAACATCTCCACGCTCCAGCGCTGGGGGGGCAAGAGTTTCGACGCGTCGGGCAAGGCGCTGACGTTCGGGCTGATCGACGACCTTCGCTACGGCTACCGGCAGGGTGGGGGCAACGAGCTGGTCAATGTGAGCGATTTCTCCCAGACCGGGCCGCAGACGGGCCTTTCGCCGGCTGGGGATCTGGTCGATCCGAACACAAGCCTTTTCACCGAGGAATATTTTTATGACAAAAGCGGGAATATGACCAAGGACCTGCACAAGAACATCACCGTCGAATACAACCACCTGAACCTGCCGCGGGCGATCCGCTATACTAATACATCTAATTGGATCGAGAACATCTACTCGGCGGCCGGAGTGAAGCTGGCCAAGATCGTCCATACGGATATGAATGCCAAGCGCACCGACTATGTGGGGGGTATGGTCTACGAGATGGATGTCTTGCAGTTTGTGCCTACCGGGGAAGGAAGGGCTCTGCCGCCGCAGATCACCGGCAAGGCTACCTATACCTATGAGTATCACTACAAGGATCACCTGGGCAATTTGAGAATGGCTTTCCAGAAAGGAGCCACCAACAGCTACTCGGCCGGGATGGAAACCACGGATCCTGTGGTGGCCCAGCGCGAGGAGGCCCAGTTTGCCAATGTCACCGCTACCCGTAACGGCGAGTTCGCTTCCCTGGGTACCAAGTCATCCAAACTCACGCCAGCGAACCCGATGGGACCTTTGCGGATCATCAAGGTGCGACGCGGCGATAAGCTCTCCGCTTCGGTGCGGGGCATGTATACCAGTGCTTCTTCTAACAATCTGGCCTCGGGCCTGAGCGTATTCCTACAGGCTTCGGGTGGCAATCCGGCCGGACAGACCGAGGGCGGTAACTCCTGGCCAACCCTGCAGGTGGGTCTGTCCAGTTCCATCATTCAGCCCAATGCCAGCCCTGAACTCCCGAAGGCCTACCTCCGGATGATTTTCTACAACAATCAGCAGGTACAGGTAGCCGAACGGGTGGCTTACCTGGCCAGTGGAGCAAACAGCTTCCAGTACCTGCCGATTTCCGAACAGGTGGTTGGGCAAACCGGTTATGTTCGTATCTTTGTAGCCAACGAAAGTGATGTAGCTGTCTGGTTTGATGAGCTGAGCATCACCCATACCGAGTCACCCATTGTGCAGGAGAATCATTATGATCCGTGGGGTCTCAATCTGGCAGGAATAGAAACTGCGGGACATCCCAATCACAAGTTCCAGTACAACGGCAAGGAGAAGCAGGAGGAGTTTGGACTGAACTGGTCAGATTATGGGGCAAGGATGTATGATTCGCAGTTGGGCAGATGGCATGCGGTTGATCCGTTGGCTGAAAAGTTATATAGTTGGAGTCCTTATAACTATGCTGATGATGATCCGATCAATATTATAGATCCAGACGGACAATCAGGAGAACCTATTATTGATAAAAAAAAGGGCACGATAACAGTACACATGAGAATGATATTTTATGGTTCACAAGCAACTGATAAAGTAGCCGAGGCTTCAGCAAACGAAACAGCATGGATGTACAATGCTGCAAAAGGAAAAGTTAAAGTTGATGGTAAAGAATACAAAGTTAAGTTTAAAGTCAACTATATGGTAGTTTCAGAAGCAGATGCTGAAAAAATGGCATCAGAAAATACTAGTGTTATAAATAATTTTGTACGAGTTGAGAAAAACAATGAAGCAGAAGGAAGATCATTTATGGCAATAGGCGATAATAGCGGTTTCTTTAATACTGATGATAATTTGGGTAGTTCAACAACAGCCGCACACGAGGTAGGACATGGTTTCGGATTAATACATACTGAAGGTGATCAACGTGGAAAAGGACAACCAGATATTATGGCCGCAAGAGGGACCGCAGTAGATGCACCTTACACTTACAGTCCGCGAAAAGGTGATACTAAGATGTCTAGAAAGACTGTAGATGGCAAGCAAGTGACTATTAAAGAAAACACTATCAATCCTCAAACAAGAAGGGTTACCCAAAGAAATATAACTGATATGTTTAAAGGCGTTACTTATGATTCAAATGGAAAAGGTCAGATTGGCAAAGCAAGCAATACAATTTATGACTCCAAAGGTTATAAGAAGCAGTAAGTTTGTAGTACTTAGCCTGATACTATTTTCTAGCTGTTCTAATCATTCCCAGGATGCTGAAAGTAATACGATTGGCCAACTACCCAGTCATTATCACATTAACATCAGAAAAATTATGGAAGATTGGAAAAAAGATGGGATGGGATGTTTAAAATTAAGAAAAAAAGAAAAAGCGATTATACTGATCGATAGTTTAAGGTTAGTTGGTCGAGATGAAAACCTATTACGTAAAGTCTTTGGAAAGCCAAATGAAGAAATCATACAGACCAATGGAGGTAAAATATTAAAATATTACTTTGATTCAACCTGTATAAGCGAAGGTAATTTGGACTTAGAGAGTGATTATTGTTCCGCATTATTCTACATAACTGATTCAAAATTTTCTGAGGCTGGTTTTAGGTGCCAGTAGAAGTACGGTTCTTGAATTTTTCTCCTGTTGTTCGTATTCTCACTAATAGCATTGCGTTGAAAGCGAGAGCTACCAAAGAAGTCTTGGCGGACGCAATGCCGATACGGGCAACCGAAGCCCCTGTTTTCTCAGGCAGGGCCTCGCATTTTGGGGGGATACTATTTTGGTAAGAAACCGTCCAAATGGCATGTAAGAATAGTGTAAGATTTAGCCTAAAAGTTACCAAATCGCTGTACAATTGACAGTACTTCTCGCATGTTATATATACAGCAGGAACTGCCTTAGGAAGTTGTCATTACAAAAGCCCCGTCTGCACAGGCGGGGCTTTTGCTTTTAGGTCAGATACTATTTTCAATCAGGCATTCCATCACGCTACATAAGCACTGCGTGCCCTGGCATCGCGGATGTAGGTGTCAATCAAATTATACAGGGTCTTCTTCTTGCCTTCTTCCAGAGCTTCGAGTTCTGCGATTCTGTGCAGGTTCTTTGTGTCCAGCTTGGCGTTGGGGCCCTGGCCCATCAGGTAATCGAGCGAGAACCTGAAGGTATTCGTCATCAAGGTATTCGCCATTGTGGACCTGTCCGGTCTGCCTGGATGGTCAGTGCTGAACCATCAGTTGGAATACTAGTTGGGATACTGATGGAAAAATGGTATCTTTACAAGAGTCAAACCCTGTACTGACCATGGAAACGCTGCAACTGAAACAAAGCCTGCACGAGCTCATCGAACAAATTGGCGATACTCGCCTGCTGGAAGCGGTTTACACTCTTCTCAGCCAAACCAAGTCCTCTGCTTCCAATGAGACAGATTTTGGGTTAAACACCCAGCAAAAAGCCTTGCTTGATCAGGCCATCGCCGAATGTGACGCCAACCCTAACGGCGGGGAAAGTTGGGAAACGGTCAGAACCCGCATCCTTGCCAGCGGCAAATAAGGGCGCTGCCCATCCGTCCGCTTTTCACCATTCTGAGCCGCTTTGAATGATCTATTTGAATGACTTATACCATTAGTGTCCGTTCCCTTGCCTCGCAGCAACTGCAACAAGCCTATGACTATTATGAGTCGCAGCAAGTTGGCTTGGGGGTCAGCTTCCTTGATGCCTTCCACCAGGTGTTAGACCTATTGCAAAAACAACCGTTTATCTTTCAGATTCGCTACGGAAATGATGTGCGGGCGGCAGTAGTGAAAGGCTATCCCTATCTGATCTACTACCGGGTCAATGAGGCCATTATCAACGTGTTGGCCGTGTTCAACACCCGCCAGGACCCCCAACAGCTGGATCTGTAAGGTTTGCTTACCTAAGGTTTCCCAAAGCCCGAACTCTTACTAACTCACTCATACCCACTCGCTGATCGGCAAGCAGGTGGGGCTAGGATAACCCATCTATCCGGAAATGGCCGAATATATCTCACATTTGGTAAAACACTATCCTGCAAACAAGCAAAACACTCACTTGTTTTTCTTCCATTGAAAGAAAAAAGGCTATTTTAGGTTCGGTTTAGGTGTTAGAGAATGAAACAAAAAAGGGGTAGCTACCCATCCGGATTACAACTAAAATCTTCATTGTGATTACGACCCGTGGGGACTCAATCTGGCGGGCATTGAAACCCAGGGAAGTCCGAATCATAAGTTCCAGTACAATGGCAAGGAGAAACAGGAGGAATTTGGGCTCAACTGGCTCGATTACGGAGCCCGGATGTATGATACCCAACTGGGCAGGTGGCATGCGGTCGATCCGCTGGCAGACACTTATTCCTCTTTTACTCCCTACATGTATGCGGCTAACAACCCTCTGATCTTCATTGATCCGGATGGTCAACGGGTAAAATTAGGCAATCTGCTGGCAAGTGAAGAGGGAATAGCAACCTTCATTTCAATTGTGATGGACTTGGCTACTTTATCCGGAATAAACAAATTTACCGTAAGTGATGGGTATCTGGTCGAAGATAGAACGGGTACCAACGAAAACCAAGGAAGTGCTCGCATCCGCAAATATGTTAGACATTTACTAAATGATCAAGAAAATGACATCGAATTAACGTCTTATAATACTGCACATACAGAAACGAAGCCCATAGGCTGGTTGTTTTCAAATTCAGATCTTATTCGTATTGGCGGAGATCAGATGGAAACCTGGAGAAGAGGGGCATTGGCCGCCGGAGTAAATCCTCTGACGGTAGGCTATGGCATATTTTTCCTGCATGAGTCACTGCATTCAAAATCAGGTGCCAGCTTTTTTAACAAAGATCATTCCTACTTTGCGCACAGTCCAAGTGGCGGTGACAAAAGCAATGAATATAATCCGGGCCGAGTGGAAGAGGAAGTGAATAATTTCCGGAAGAGTTACAATGATTGGCTGATAAGCACAGGAAAAGCCAATCAGTCAAACCTGTTAGCTCAGAGAATGGGATACGCACCTATTGGATCTGGGACAGGTCCACTTGTTAATGGAAAAGGATCTTACCGTTTTACGCTACCAGGTGATATACGTAAAAATACCGAAGATAAAAACATCACCATATCTTATGACCCTAAACCTGCCTATAGCGAACAAGTAAGATCCAGCACAAGGAACAGAATTATGAGAGATTTTACTAAAAGATAGTTTGATGACTATTCAACAAAAAGATACCATGAAATCACTCAAAACCCTGCATTTGGGTCTATTGTGTTGCCTTGCAATCATAGGCTTCGTAATTTCTTCCTGTTCGAATTGCGGTCAGAAGGATACCGCGTATGCATGGGATTCCACTCAGTATGTACAGATACTGACCTACCTGAAACAGGATTCGGCACTACGCGCGTTTTACAATTATTCGGATGAGTTTTATGAGTACAAGCTCAAACACAATGAGTTGACCCCTGTGGACCTGTCCGTAGCCTGGCGGGACTACCGATTGGATCAATCAGATTTTAGAGGTCTGACCCAACAGGAATGGCTGGATTTTTTTGCCATCCCGGCAGCCGGTCCCGAACAGATCAAGCGTAGTATTGAAGACTCTTTAGCAAACCTGTGGGATAGGGAAGTCAATTATCAGGTAAAAGTCAATCATGACTGGGTCAGATTGTCACCCGGGTATAAAACCCATCTGGTAATCTTTTTTACACGAGTAAACCCACGGGTTATCCAGACGCGTATCTTTCCAAAGATGTATTACGATGATTATCCTCAGATTATGGGTTTTGCAGGGGGAGAATTCCCTATCTACACTTTCTTTTTTGACAGGGAAGGAAAGAAAATCGTAAAAACGATGTTTTTTATGGTTACTCTTAACTAAGCAGGACGTCAGCAGTTTGGCTAAAAGCAAGAGTTTAGAAGTGAAAAGGTATATCGCCAAACAAGTTGTACTGACGTTCATCTGAATGTAAGACTGGATCAATCAGATTTGAGATTCCTACGCCGGAGACCTTTACAATCAAGGCCTTCACTGCGAAAGTGTTTTTTGCTGCGGCGGTGTTTCTTCCCAGAATTATTCTACTCAGCATTATTCATCTCGGAACCATTGAAAAATCTTCGGTATTGCAAACTTGTGATTGAAAAATGAGCTGTGGTCCAAAATGTATGATGGAAAGAATGGAGGCTTTAAGTGTTTAAAACGAGTTTACTTGTAGGCATCCATGCATAAGTACTCACGAATGACTATAGACAAATTTCAGTGCTTATCAAAATGATGGCGGCAATGCGAAATATCTCATTATCAAAACATTAGCCCATCATACAGTTCAGACCACAACCAAATATGTATAGTTATTTTCTTCAAACATTGGTTTTTACTTTTTAATCCCGACTAAAACTGAAAATCGTCTGATTAATAACATATCCTTGTCTATAATAGATGAATGGCATACAATTAGCGTTTCAAAAAATGAACATATTTACATTCATATAAGACAGGATACCTTATTTAATTTGTTCATCACAGCATATGACAAAAAAAGAAATGTTTATGGTTCTCAAGCTGTAATGTTTTCAGATATAACCAGAAAACCAAAACTTATTTTTGATTTGCAATTAGATGATACAATACAGGAAAAAGAATACGTAATTAAATCTTTCGACAAAGGCTCTACCTATGGTAAACAAAGCTTATTCATTATCTGGTATGATAACTATACTTGGCGTGTAACCAGAGATATATTTCAAAGAGCTATGATAGAAGACCGCAATAAGGACGGTATTTATGAAATGGTAGAGTATGATAATGCTTCAAATGAAAAAGGAAAAGTATATCACTTTAGGAATGGCAATTTCCTAGAACTTTAATGAATAGTCTCTCAATCAGACATGACTTCCAAAATACTTGTCAGTACATAGGCTTCTTTAAAAATTAGTAAAAGTTACATAGGCAGTGTAGAAAACAACAAAGCCCCGTCAAAAAAGACTGGGCTTTTCTATTTTTCAAGCCACCCGTCCACCAGAATGGATCTGGTACCAAACTTTTAAAGGAGGCCTTAAGTAGGCACAAGTTGAAAAGGATTTATCGACTTGAAAAAGGCCATTGTATTTCGAAAAAAATAACATTTTTTAACCTCTCCAAAACCTTTCAAAATCACTCTTCCCTCTACAACCACCACAAGGATTCTAATCTCTTCTTATTCAATCAATTAGAAAGAGGAATAAAAATATGCACGAAACCATAGAATTGAAAATTCCATTAAAACATCACAAAAACAAACATAAAAACACAATTACGTTGTAAAAAACACAAGTATCCTCCTTGTGAATAATACTATATTTTGTATTTTTCCGTTACAAATACGCCCGGAAAGGGCTGAAAACATCACTTTTCTAATTAGTAGAAAAATTACAACCAGATGAAAACTACGCTTCAACTTGAGCTGGGTAAGCTGCTGGACCAGTCCGAGTTTCAGACCACGTATTCCCATCAGATAGCTGGTGAGAATCAGCTTCGCAGTCAGCTGTTGAATTATTACGGCTTGAACCGATTGGGCACAGGCAAATGGTTTACACTAAGCCCTACCCATTTGCACATCTTCCATCAAAATAATGAGTATCATCATTATTTTGATGGAAGATGTGCATATCCGCACCTATCAGGTCACTGCCTACAGCCTGCCCCGCAGTCCCCACGTGGAAACGTTCATCTCAAATCTGGCTACAGCCGATGCCGTCTTTGCCCAGCAGCTGGAGCAGTTGGGCACCCTTTCGGCAAGCACGCATCACCGGCAAGAGCATCTGCTTGATCTTGTTGACTCGTTTTACCCTGATCTTTTCAACCAGCTTTCCATCGACGACCAGCAGAAGGCAAAAGCAAAGGCCACCCGTGCCAATGCCTGCTATGCCCAATGGCAACCGGGTGTGTTTATCGGCATTGCCCCACAGGCCCCAAGCGGCCCGACTGGAGAAGCTACCAATAGGTCCAGCGCTATCTGTAAATGCGCTATCTGTAAACGCGCTGTCCGCTGACATTATGACCACAGACAGGCTAGTCATTGGAATCTCGCACGCATTTGCACCCTATAGTAACTGGGTCAGCGAACGTGACCTGGCCGGTTTTGATAGCTATACTATCAATTCACAACCTGCCTTTGCATTTTATCTTATTCTATTCGGCTATTGGAACACTAGGAGAGGCTATTCAAACAGATTTCATGTACCAAAACCTATAGTTAACATAACCATAATTATATAACAAAAGATATTATTCTAACATAGCTTTGAAAGAGAGCATCCAAACTTCAGGATGCGGAGAATAAGGCACTTATTCTCCGCAAAATATGCGGAGAATATTGCAGTTGCGGAGAATAATCACTATCATTACCGCACATCATGCCCAGATTAGCAAGGTAGTTACATGTAAAGTAGTCATCTGTAAAGTAGTCATCTGATGAATGGATACGATCATACGAGTTATATTTATCATCATGCGGACTGGCCAAGGTTTTACTACGACCATCAGCGCATCGAACCGCTGCTGGCCACGGCCCGTCACCGGCAGGGGCGCCTGCTGGGGCGCATGGAATCGCTCGGATTTGATCTTCAAAGCGAGGCGGCTTTGCAGACACTGACCCTGGAAGCGGTCAAGTCCAACCAAATTGAAGGCCAGTTTTTGGATGCCCATCAGGTTCGCTCCTCGATTGCCCGCCGCATGGGCTTGGATGCAGGGGGGCTGCCACCAGCCGACCGCTATACCGAAGCAGTAGTGGACCTGATGCTGGATGCGACGTGCAACTTTGCCCGGCCACTGTCGGCAGAGCGGCTCTACGGCTGGCAGGCCGCCTTGTTTCCATCCGGTCGGAGTAGTCTTACTAAAATCACCGTAGGTGCCTACAGAAACGATCAAACGGGCCCGATGCAAGTAGTTTCCGGACCACTGGGCAGGGAAACCGTCCATTTCCAGGCGCCCGCCGCCCAAACCCTCGAAGAACAGATGAACCTGTTTTTAAACTGGTTTAACTCCGACGATTTCACCGCTGATTCAAACAACGATCAAGGGCTCGGTATGGATCCGGTGCTCAAAGCGGCCATTGCGCACTTGTGGTTTGTCACCATCCATCCCTTCGATGACGGCAACGGCCGGATCGCCAGAGCCTTAACCGATATGCTGCTGGCCCGGTCAGATAGCAGTACCCAGCGCTTTTACAGTTTATCGGCTCAGATCCAAAAAGAACGCAAGGACTACTACCACATCCTGGAGCAAACCCAGAAAGGCCCGCTGGACATCACCTGCTGGCTGGAGTGGTTTCTACGCTGTTTCCAAAGGGCCCTTGTCAGCAGTGAAGCCTTGCTGGGCCGCATACTGGGCAAAGCGCGTTTTTGGGAAAAACACAAGGACCGATCCTTCAACGAGCGTCAGCGGCTGATGCTCAACAAACTCCTCGACGGCTTTGAGGGAAAGCTGACTTCCTCCAAATGGGCGCTGATTGCCAAATGCTCCCAGGATACGGCCGCTCGTGACATCAGCCAGCTACTCGCCTGGTCGGTTATGACCAAAGACCCCACCGGAGGGCGCAGCACCAGCTACTCGTTGTCAACAGCCGAATCTTAGCAGATGAATCTTAGCAGATGAATCTTAACTGCCCGGCCGGGCTTTGGAAGTGAGCAGCTTGCGGAAAAAGAAATGAATGCCGATCACCTTGCCCGTAAAGCGCTCCTTTTCGGGCTTGAACAGAAAGGCCGCGTTTTCAAACTCCTTCAGATCCGACTGGGCCTGCAGCAGGATCCGGCGGCGAAAATCGGCGTAGCGGTCGTATTTGTCCTCCACCTTCAAAAGCCTGCGCAGGTCCGCAAGGGTGATGTAGAACTGGTCGCGGTCGGTGGCCTCGCGCAAAAAAAGCTCGTACAGGCACTGGGTATAGTAGGATTGAAAGCTCATCAGCTCCGAAAGGCGCACAAGCGAGAACTCGCTCTTGATCTGGGAAAGATACGGCATCAGCCGCCCGTCGATGCGCAGGTCCACCCGGCTGGAGCCTTTCAAGTATTTGGCCGAAGACAGAAGCGAGATCTGGAGCAGCCCGTCTGTCTGTTTCAACTGGCACACGTGGCGGATCAATTCGCGCGAGGCCTGCTGGATCTGGGTGTAGACCGAGTCGCCCTTCAGATTGGCCGACTGGGAAATTTCCTCAATGGTGACCGAAAGGTCGATCGCCCCGCTGACAGGCAGCGTCTGGGGCAGCTTTTCGATGATTTTCAGCAGTAGCCGCCGCTCGTAGATCGACATCTCGTACTGGGAAATGAACAGGGTCTGCATCTGCTTGATCTCCGAGGCCTTGATATCGGCAAAGGCCTTGCTACCCGAGTAGCCCACACCCTTTTGTGACAGTCCTTTGGCCGTCAGGGGCCTACGCTCTCCAGGATTGGGTAGTGAGGCCTCCGACGGGGTAAGGTCCCCTACCCGACCAGCCTTGGACTCCCCACTAACGGACTCCCCATTCACAGATTCACCACCAACGGGTACTGTCAAGCCGGAATCTTGCGTGGTAAAAAGCGGCATCTGGCCGGTATTCACTGAAGGTTTATATGCCATGGGAAAAGTATCAAAGTAGTTTATCGAATACGTTACCTGACTGAAAGGAAAGCGACCCGATCAAGCCCTTTTCGGACGGCAAACGGGTTTGTCGGACGATGAACGGGTTTGTTTGCCAGGATTTTCTTACTCCAAAAATGTCACATTTGCTCCGATTTTCCAAGCCGAACGGCTGAAAAAACGCGTTTTCCGCCCCTTTTTTTACCTGCCCGCCGACGCCCCGGACGCCGGTCTGATAAAGCGACAGATGCTTTTCGATGTCACCCTGGGAAAGCTTCCGGGGTGACATCGAAAAAGGATTGTCATAGTACACCGGGTTCCCGGAGGAAGAAAAATCGCAACAACACAGTGAAAACAAACCGGAGCAAGACCAGTACGCGCAAAGAATTTTTGCATGTTTTTAATAAAAAGGAAAGCAATGATTGAATAAAATTATTAATTTTCAATTTTTAAACTGTTACCAATTTAAAAACAAACGCACTAAAAATTCTAAAGAATTCTCATTTATGGTTGACAAACACGCCCTTGTTACCTTTATTGACCAGAAAACAAGCCGGCTGACGGCACGCATCCTCTACCACCACCAGTTGGCCTTGCCCGAGCTGCATTCGCAATTGCTCAACTACGGGGGCCCCAACCGTTACGGCACCGGCCGGTGGTTTTCCCTGACCTCGACCGAGCTGACTGTATACCATCAATCCTTTGAGTACATCACCATCGGCGAGCGTGAGGGGCGGCTGAGAAGTTACAAGCTGGAGGCTTACCCTATCAGCAGGACGGCCGAAACCGAGGATTTTATCAAAAACCTGGCATGGGCCGATCCGACCTTCGGAATGCAACTTGAGCAGATGGGAACACCACTGGGCGGGCCGGCTGCCAGGGAAGAGTACCTGCTTGGCATTGTAGCCGACCGATGGCCCCGATTCTTCGGTCATTGGCTGGCAGGGAAAACAAGGCCGGGTGTGGTCAAGGCTCATGACGGGAAGGCATGTTTTGTCCGCTACCAGAAGGGAATCTATCTGGGCCTGGGCATTGGTCCTGTTTGCCCGGAAGGACAAACAGGACCCGGCGAGCACGGCTCGCGCCTGGTGGTCGGATTTGAATACGACTTTGATTGTTCGGGCGTGCCCGCTACACCTTGCCAGCGGGAAGCAGGCGAGTTTTTTTCCCACTACCGGATCAATGCCATCCCCGGGTTTGCCCTCAGTCTCCCCTTGCGGCAGGAGCACTACCAACTCTGGCGGCAAGTGCTTCCCGGCTGGTTTTCCCACCTTCCGACCGGCAGGTTTGCCTTTCACCTGCCGCAGCTGGAGCTGGAGCTGGTAGCCGACAATGCTGCCAAAATCGTACAGCAGGCCTGTCTGCACAACCACTCGCTGGATAGCATAACCCATACCCCATCGGTTCACCTGCTAAGCCGGCAGGAACACCCGTTTGAGACCCCGTCAGGCAAAACGGCAAAGTCCGCCCAGGCGGCAAGTCCTGCCGGACCGGCGTCAGGCAAGACCGCGTCCCGCTACGACACACCCCGGACCGGGTCCGGACCGGCCAGTTTTCAGGCCGGTGGCTATACAGGCACATTCCATCAGGGTGCGGTACGGGACCTGTACTGGTCGGACGGCTTGCTCCAGCAAGGTGTCTATTACGATCCTGCTCCGGCGCTGAGTGCCTATCAACGGTTTGTAACAGCGCATGGGTAACAGCGCATGGGTAACAGCGCATGGGTAACAGCGCATGGGTAACAGCGCATGGGTAACAGCGCATGGGTAACCTCGAATTGCCAATGGCAGACTGTTGCCATTGGAGCTGCAACCAGGAAGCACCCTGATTTTTAGCACACTGATTTTTTCAACATACGACAACCTGAATACACCACAGCAAACCGCTATGAACCTTTACAACACCAACATGCACCTTTCGGTCTTTGTCTTCATTGTGGCAGAGCTACTGATCCTGTTTTACCTGTGTATCCATTACCTGTACCAGCCCAGGGACAAAAACCGCCTGTACCTGATTGTTCTTTTGCTGCTGGTACTGGCCTATAACGTGATTGGCGGCGTTTTCCCCGACGCGCGTATCCCGCTCAGCATTGCCGACCAGAACAAGATCGAATACGCGTCCGGCTTTTTGATGTGCTGTTTCGTCCCCTACTACTTTTTCAAGGTCTACAAACTCGACTCGATGCGCTGGCACATCAGCTACGGGGTACTGTTTTGCTTTGTTTTGCCTTACGTACTGTGTTTTCTGGTCTTGTACCCGCTTTTGCCCGACTGGCAGATTATCCGTAAAATTGGTGTAATCATTCCCTTTATCTATTCGATACTGTTTGTCTGCCAGCTCGGAGCTGCCATCTACAAAAAACACAAGGCCAGATCACTTTCCGGTCAACGTGAAATCATCTGGATCTTCTTTGCCGTTGCCCCATGGGTCTCGTTAAGTCTGACTTCATATTTTGCCGCTCCCGATTACGTCGAGTACCCGTTGACCAATACCGGTTTTCTGGTGGTCTTGTTTCTTTTCATCCGCAATCACATTCACACCCAACGTGCCCAGGACAATTACCTCACACAGGCCAATGGGCTGCTTGCCGCGCTGAACCAGCAGTTGCAGCGTTCCAACACCGAGCTGGAAGAAAAGGTGGCCGAACGTACCCTGCAGTTGCAGGAGCTCAATGAAAAGCGGATGAACACCTTTGCCAATCTGGCTCACGAGATGAAAACGCCCCTGACGCTTGTCAGAAACTACATGCACCAGCTGGCCAGTGAGTATCCCCGCTCACAGAGCGTGCACTTTGCCAAAAAACACATATTCAAGCTCAGCCGCGACATTGTCAACCTGTTTGACCTTTTGGGCAGCGAAAAAGGCATCCACCACTACAACCACCAGACCGATACCAATCTGAGCACCCTGATCGGCGAACGCATACGGCTCTTTGAAGCTTCGGCCCAAAGGCGAAACATACATATGGAGCATTCGCTGGAAGCAAACCTTTTTGTACGGGCCGACCAGACGGCACTCGAGCGGGTGGTCAACAACCTGCTCGACAACGCGATCAAGTATTCGCCCGGAGATTCTACTGTTTTTGTTTCTCTCAGGACCGAATCGGACAGTGAGCTTGCCTTCTGTGTCCGTGACCAGGGGGCAGGAATCGAGCCCAGGTTCCAGCAGCTGATATTTGAACCATACGAGCGTATTTCCCACACCCACAGCCAGGGAATGGGCATGGGCCTGCCGATTGTCAGGACCATTCTCGACCAGATCGGGGGCAGCATCAGGCTTGTCAGCAGTCCGGCCCAGGCACCGGGCAGCGAGTTCATCATCCGCCTGCCTTACCGACAGCAGGCATCTGTCTACGATGACCTGTTCATGCGCGGCCACGAGCCGATCCTGGTCCCACAGGAGCCAGCCCTATCCGGGCTAATGGCCGACGAGTACGCCCCTGCCGGTTACACATCCTTTACGGACAAAGAGTTTACGACTGATGGAATAACCTGTGATGGATCAATGGCAAATGGATCAATGGCGGATCAGCCTGCCCATGATCCGGACAAAAAGACACTTCTGCTCGTGGAGGATAACCCCGAGATGCTCCACTACCTGATCGCCAGCCTGAGTGGTGAGTACAATGTCTACTATAGCCTTGACGGGGCGGCCGCCCTGGAAAAGTTGACAACGATGCCCGAGCCGGATCTGATCATTTCCGATATTGCCATGCCGCAGATGGACGGGGTTGAGATGGCCCGCAGGCTCGGCGAAGATGAGTTGAATGCGCACATCCCCATTATTTTTCTTTCCGCTGCCCGGTGTGATGACAGCCTTCTGGATGCGGGAGCGGTTGACTTTGTGGCCAAACCCTTTTCGATCGGCCAGCTGACGGCCAAGATTGCTTCGCTGCTTCGGTTGCAAGAGAAGCAACAGGCGTATTTCACCCAGCTCCTGCTTGAGCAGGCCCGCCGCTCACCAGTAGGCCGGCTGCGGGAAACCCAGCTATTGCCCCCGTCCGAGCAGCTGCCCCTGAAAGTAGACGAGCTTTTCACCAACGGACAGGTTTCCCACCGGCAAAAAGAGGTGATTCTGCTACTGGCCCAGGGACTGGCCAACAAGAACATTGCCCATCAGCTTGGCATCGAAGAGACCACCGTAGCCAAGCACATTCAGAACATTTTCCGTAAATTCAATGTCAACTCCAAGCTCGAACTGGTCAACAAGATCTTACGGTAGCAGGACAATGCTAGCAGGATAATGATTTGTGCATTTATATCGAGACTTTTATGATCGTGCATCTGTAATTGTGCATCTGTAATTGTGCATCTGTAATAGAGTTTTTATTGCTACCGATGTATTTTGTTGCACAAAAATCATTTCCGCAGATTTTCCAGAACGATGCTCTTGTAGCAGATATTACTGCAAAATTAGTAGCAGTTACGTCAGTTCTTTGACGTAACTGCATTGCCTGACGGGTACTCCCAATCAGCTTACCTGACTTATAAAATTAAATTCTATTCCCCTACCCTACTTTTTCCTCCCTTGGCGTTGCCTCTTCCAATCAATATCACATCCCTTTACTATCATTTCTCTTTCGGTATACTTTTAATGACTTGAAAACAGACCTGTCTACCTGGAAATCTACCTAGAAATAGGTAGGCATATGCGTGCTTTTGGGAATTTACCTGTAGGGGATTTTTTCAGTGTTTTGGCAAACTATAATTCATGACATCTTTTAACCTGTCAGCCAATGCAACCTGAACCAAACCAACAACCCCAAACAAACCAACAATTGGGAAAAAGCCATTCCTGGCCAACCGCATCCTTCTTTCCATCCGTAGCAGTGGATCGGACAGCTACCAAATCAGCTACCAAATCAGCTACCAAATCAGCTACCAAATCAGCTACCAAATCAGCTACCAAATCAGCTACCAAATCAGCTACCAAAGAAGAACTCGATCAAGAAAACCGAACTGAAAGCCTAGCCAGTGTTCTGCTTCAAGCCCTCAATCTGCATTACCTTGCTTCGACTAGAAGCCTGTCCAAACTGGGCATCCGTGCAAAAGTGCTTGACCAGAGCCGGTACATCCGCTCAATTTTGTCACTGCCGATGGATCAGATTTTCAGCATCCTCTCTGAATACGCCGAATGCTCCGGGTATATTAACGGGTATATCAACAAACTATCTCCGGCTCCTATCCCTGCGACCAGTCCATCTACCAACAGTGAGAAACGTATCGATGGCGATAAAGCTACCTCAGCCAGTGAAACTGCAAATGCTAGCGAAACTGCTAACACAATCACCACCCTGGCTTTGCCCGAAGGATTGATGGGGGAATCGATCCGGCTCAAGGCGCTACTGATTTTCGACAGCGAGAAAAACATAAACTAGGCACTTAGAGACACCTGGCAATAAGCTCTCCAGGCAGACCAGTACAGCGGTGTACCTGAATGGTGTGCGATTACCCGCAAATTCTCCTTTAGTCTATTTCCAATCATTTCATTTCCAACCATTTACATTTAAATCCATGTCAAGCAAATCCAATTTTTCTATTACTGATTCTCTTACCCACCACTTAGCTACTATCAGGTGGTCAAAGGATGCTTTTTGGGCACCCGATCAGGATCTGACACAAAACAGCCTTGGGCAGAACGACCCGAAAGCAAGCAAGGCCCCAATGCCTTTTGCCAATCGCTACCTATGGACTGTGGTGCTCTTGTTTTTTATCTCAACGGCCCAGGCCCAACAGACTGTCGGGGGCCTGACCCAGATCGTCGAGCAGATCAAGCTGATTGCCAACGTGCTCTTCATCGGCGCCATTGTCTGGGCGGCAGTCCGGACGGTGCTCTCCTTTGCCAGCGGTAACCCGAACGCGATGGGAAATGCGGTGCAGACGATCCTGATCGCCATCTTCTGGTTTGGCTTCAACTACTTCATCGGTGATGTGGCCTCATCACTGGGCGGCTCTGGAGCCGGTGATTTCAACGGCAGATAAATACTATGGCAAGCAACCAACCGGCAGACCCAAGATCATGTCTGCCGGTCAACTCACCTCTTTCCAATAACCATTTACCAACCCAAGACATATGATTACTCGCCGATACCTGGAAAAAGAATCAACCGTGCTGGGCCTGCCGATGATGCAGGTGGGCATGCTGGTGGGACTGATGGTTGTCATGATCGTTTTTTCCACTTTCCTGAAAATGGTCTTACCCGGTTTCAAATGGTTCAACCACGCGACGGTGATCATTCTGACACTGGCTTACATGGGTTTGAAGTACGCCTCTGCAAAGAAGCATCCGAGCTGGATCACTTCCCAGATCAGTTACCGTTTCCAGCAGAAACACAAGCGCTTTGTGCCCAAACCAGATTCGATTGTCAGCAATCACACTCTCAGCAAGCACAGTCTCAGCAAGCAATCTTAAGCAATTTCACAGCCGTCAAGCCGTGAAAAGCCCAGACGGTGAGGTAGCTACTGTCCACTTGGCTTATGTCCACTTACAACCCTGATAACTATGATTGGCCTACTTTCAAAGAAAGAAAAAACCTTAGACCATAGACGCTCACTTGACGATGCCCTGCCCGTCTTCGAGATCGAAAACAACCTGATCGTCTTCAAGGACGGCTCGGTGGCGGCCGGCTTTGAGCTCGACGTGCTACAGATGGAACAGTTTCCAGCTTCCCGCTACGGTCACCTGTGCGAGGTGTTTACCGGAGCCATCCGCATCCTGCCCCCCGGCTCGACGGTTCAGAAGCTTGACTTCTACTATTATCAGCCGTTTTGCGGTGATACCTCACAAAGCGGATTCTTTGAAAAGAACCTGTTGAATCACTTTTACAACCGGCAGGTGCTCCGCCACCGCTCCTACCTGTTTGTCTCGCTGGGAGCGGAAAACCAGGCTCCGGCCAATCCGGCAAACACCCTTTTCGCCTTCGGCAAGGCGTTTATGAGTGATTCGCCCTTCCAGGGAATCGACCAGCGGCTCGCCGTGCTGCCAAGGGTGGCCACCGAGTTCGCTTCCTCGCTGGCCTCGGAAGGCATCCGCATCCAACGGCTGGACGATCCGGCGCTCAAAGAGGTCTACCGGATGTACTTTAACCTGGAGTTCTCCCCCGTTCCTGCCACCCTGGAGCGGCCCCTGTCGGCAGCTGAAAACTACTGCGTCCTGGGTGAAAAGAAGGTCAATGTCATTTCCATGCTCAACCAGCCGGGGGTGATCGAGCCGGCCGTCTATAACCAAACCGGCGTGGCATCGCCGTTCGTATACCCCTTGACGCATTATTTGCAGATGCCGCACATCCTGTCGGTGTCCATCACGGCCACCGATACCGACAAGACCCTGAAAGCCCTTGATGACGAGGCCAAGCGAAACCGATTCCTGGACTTTCTGGCCACCCAGGACAATATCAAAAAGAATGAGGAGATCACCGGGTTCACCCATGAGGTCAGGACTCACAACAAGAACACGGTACAGACGAGTGTGAGTCTGATCGTCTGGGAAACCGACGACAGTTTACGTGGAGAATACTGCCAGGGGGCCCTGAAAGCCTTCCAGCTGATGGGCGGGGCCAACGGGATGGTCGAGACCATTGACTCGGCCAACCTGTATGTGTCCACCGCGCCGGGTAACAGCTATTACAACTACCGGAAACTACTCATGAGTGGGGACAACGCCTCGATGTATGTCAATCTGATCACCAACTACAACCAGGTATCTGGCGGGGATGAATTACTTTGTGACCGGTTCCGCAATCCCCTCCGGGTCAAGCTGTTCAACACCGACCTGAACAACCAGAACTCGATCACCGTCGGCCCGTCGGGCTCGGGCAAGTCCTACACGATGGGCAATTTGATTGTGCAGCGCTTTGAGCTGGGCCACACCCAGATCATCATCGACGTGGGCGGCACCTACCTGTCACTCATGTCAGCGCTGGACGGCAAGTACTTCGAATACGATCCGGAAGCTCCGTTGAATTTGAACCCCTTCATTATTGACCGTGTATGGGCTGATAACAGGATCGAATCCACCGAGCTGGAAGGAGTATGCCCGTATAAGCTCACCGGGGACAAGATCAATTACCTGACCGCCCTGTTATCGGTGATCTGGAAGGGAGCCAGGGGCGATATCTCCCAGGCCGAACGGGCGGTGTTCACCAAGCTGTTACCCCTGTATTACCATGACTATAACGCCCGTCTGGAACACGATCCTACCCTGCCCGCACCGAGCATCCGCGGCTTTTACCAATGGGTCGAGCAGTTTGAGAAAGAGGCGTCCACCGACTATATGCGCCTTGCCCGGACATTCGACTTCAATGAGTTCCTGGTCGTTTTGGAGCCCTACGCAATCGGCAATTACGCCGATGTTCTCAATAGTGACTCCCATGCCGATGTGTCCGAGCATCGCCTGATCTGCTTTGACATGGCCAGGATCAAAAAGAACCCGATGCTCTACCACGTGATCGCCCTTCTGATCACCGAGCTCTCGCTGGACGTGATCCGCAAGTACCCCGAGCAAAGGAAATACTTCTATATGGACGAGGCCTGGAGCATGCTCTCGGACGGGATGGGCGAATTTGTCGAGTCGATGTACCGCACCGTGCGCAAGAACAACGGCTCGATGTCGATCATCACACAAGGCATCTCGGAGATTGTCTCTTCGAAGATGGGGCCTGCCATCCTTGCCAACGCGGCCACCTATGTGGTGCTCAATCACACCGACCAGACCGAGATACTCAAGCTGGCCTCGCACCTGGGCCTGACCACCCACGAAGTGGAACTGATCCGCTCAATCCGCAAGAATGACCAGCAGGGCTACCGCGAGCTTTTCATCAAGCAGGGTGACTACGCCAAAATCTACCTGATGGAGGTATCGGTCAAGATCGACGCCATTCTCACATCCAAGCCCGAGGAGCGGGATTACCTGAGGCGTTTGCAGCGGCAGTATGGGGGCAACATTCACTTTGCCATCAACGAGTACGTCGAGTGGAAACAGGCCGGAAAACCCAAGCGTGTACAGTCAAAGGATATACAGGCTACGGATGCAGAATCAGCAGACTCACAAGCCATTACACAAACAACCAATCCAGCAACAACCACTAAAACAACGGAGGTAATAATGGCAAAGGAGGTGAACGGAAAGGAGGAAGTTTATGAATAACTGGGGACACGTCGACCAGGCGTTTATCAATATGGTCCTGCTGCTGGTCAACACCGTGCGCCAGAACTGCCTGTTCCTGGTGCCGGCCTTCCTACTGGCCGGTCTGATCACGGCCATCGTACGATCGGTCTTTTCCCAGTCACAGATGAGCGTGAACGGGGATTTCATGCTCAGAGGCATACTCATATGGTGCGTTTTGTTCAATTACATCGAGATCATTGACCTGGTGACCAGCGGGATCGAGGGCTTTCGCGACCTGATCCCCCAGCCCGGGACGATACTCGATGATCTGAACGAGTTTTCCAACATGGCCCTGTCCACCTCCAAAACTGCCAGCGATCCTAACATACCGACTCAGGATAAGATACTCGAACTGGCCAAGGGGCTGTTCGACTTCAATTTCGGCCTCTTGTACTTTGTCAACGCGGCCCTGGAGGAAGGGCTGACCATGCTCATCCGCATCGGCCTGGAGAAGATACGGGCGATGCTGCTCGCATTTCTGACCGTGGCCGGGCCCTTGTCACTGGCCTTGTCGGTCTTTCCGGGAATGGATCGCGTCTCGGGCCACTGGTTTCGCGGCTGGTTTTCGGTGCACATGTGGTCGGTGACCATTCGCATACTCGATGCGATCATTCACAATTACAACCAGGCCGTTTTCGCCCACCTGTCCGATTCGCCCACGATCCTGATCGACTCCTTGGTGGTAAACATTGTCTGCATGCTCATGTATTTGATGGTGCCCACATTGACCAGCTACTTTGTCGGACAGGCGCTGACAAACGGGTTTCTCTCCAAGCTGGCCGGTACGGCGGCCACGGTTGTCGGGACGGCCATGGCCGCGGGCAAACTCTTTGCCGGCGGAGCGGCCAAAGCCACATCAGCGATGGGTCAGAGCGGCTCGGGAAGCGGATCATCGGCGATCAGCCTGGGCAACGTGGGTTCGCCCTCGGGCGGTGGCGGATCGCCCGCCCTGGGTCAGGCGGCCTCCCAGCCGCTTTTGAACGGCGGCAATGGAACGCAGGGACTATTGGGCGGCCCTCCGAATTCGCCTTCGCCCGTTGGCGGGGGTGGCAGTCCGCTGCTCCTCTCGGGTGGAAACGTGGCCATACCCATCCGGCAAAAAGCACCCACACCCCAACCCAGGATCAATGCAGCTAATATCCCGTATACGAATTACGAACCTGTACCGGGCCATTAACCTATGTAGGGCGACTAATCAGTTCTGGGAGACGAACCAGTTCCGGGCAATTAACCAGTTAAGAAGCAATCATTTACAACCGTAACGATCTTATTTCAATGCAAGCACCCGATTTCAACAAAACTCTTCGCGCCACCCAGCGCATGGCCCAGATGGCCATGCTCCTTTTGGTGGCAAGCAACCTGTTATGGGCGTTGATCTACTTCTCACACCGCTCCAAAGGCGAAGAGCGGGTCTATGTCGTATCCGACTACACCACCACGGCGGCAAGCCTGGTGACCAATTACAAGCCGACCGTTTACGAAGGCAAAAACCACGTCAAAAACTTTTTCACCCTGATGCACTCGCACGACGCCTCCAATTACGCCGAACGGATCAACTCGGCCCTCAGGCTGATTGACAAGCAGATTGGTGCCCGGTTATATAACAAGATGAAACAGGGGGGTATACTTGAGCACTACACCCGCTTCAACTCGCGCACCGAGGTCGAGATCGATTCGGTCCGGCTGGATATGAGCGTCGAGCCTTACCGTGGGGCGATCTATACCCGGCAAAAGTATCTGTATGACAACCAGGTGGAAACCATCCCGATCGCGGCTGACGTTGAGATGATCCGTACCCACCGCTCGGAGGACAATCCGTTCGGTTTGCAGATAGTCGGTTTTGACTACAAGGCTTATAACCCGCCTTTGGAGAAATGACCAGGGGAAACAAGGTGTCAAACCACTTACAATTGAACAGTAAAGACAAACACTAAAGACATGAAAAAAACGACCAAGCATCTCCGCTACACAAAGCATATCCGCTTTACAATATCCGCATTTACCTTATCGCTTTTGTGGTTTTACTCACCACAGCAGTCATTGGCTCAGCGCAAACCAGCTTCTGGTAAGCCTCCTACTGCGACCAATGGCAAGAACAGCAATACCACCAAACCCTCAAACACACCATCTACTACACCCGCATCAAAGCAGAAAGTATACAAATCCGAGGATGACATACCCGCCGCTGCCGATACATATCTGATGGGAGCAGAGAAGGTAGACAAGACATTGGAACCGGCAAGGAACCACTCGTATGACACCGTATATGTATCGACCGAAATGACCACTTATCTGATCTTTCCAACGCCTATCAAGCTTTTGGACCTGGGATCGAAAAACTACGCCGGCCGCATCGAGCAGAACAAGCTTCTGTTAAAGCCTGTCCGCGGGCAGGTGGCACCGTCGGCGATGATGATCGAGACCGAGGACGGACAGATCTACCTGCACTACATCGGCTACAAGCAGCAGCCCAAACGTATTTTCTGGGATTACAGGACATTACTGGCAACTCATGCGACCAATAGTAATCACAGTGCCGGAAACAATGGTTATGGCAATACAGGTAATGGCAACAATGGAAGTGACAACAAGGCCGATGACATCTACAGTGGCAAGCTGGCATACCTTAAAAAGCAGAAACGACGCAGGCTCTTCTACAAGAAGGAAAACAACATCGCCCTTCGCATCTCGGCCCTGGCAGTGGATAACACGGCCACTTACATGCTGCTCCAGGTCGATAACCAAAGCTCGATTCCCTACAAGCTCGAATACGTCTCATTCGCCTACATCGAGAAGCGCAAGCGCAAGGCGCGAAGAAAAGTGGTAGGGGAAGAAAACCAGGTGCTGCCCATGCTCTCCCAGACGACCGATATGGTAAAGCCCCGGTCAACGAGCGAGCTGGCCTACGCCTTTCCCCTGTTTGCCAACACGCTGAAGGGAAAGCTGGAAATCATTGTCCGCGAAACCGATGGCAACCGGGTAGTCCGGGCCTATGTGCCGGCCAAAGTGCTGGCCAAAACGCTTTACATACCCACTTCTTCCACAGCCCTGAGTTATCAGAAATGAGCTACCAGAAATAGAAATCAAACTACTTAATCAGCCAACAAGTATGGAAACAATAGAGACAGAATCAACTGATATGGACACCACTGATATGCAAACGTCCAATCCGGACGATCATTCGACTGGCAGTGCTGCAAATGACTCACCGGATGGGGCAAAAGATCAGAATTCAGATGATCATTCAAATGACCATTCAGAAGGGAATGCAGACGAGCTGCCGCCAGCCAGCCAACTGAACACCAGCCAGCAACAGGCTACCAAACAGCAGGCTACCAATCAGGACCTTAAGAATGATGAAGCCAGGAAGAGTGAAGCTAAGAATGGGGAAGCTAAGAAGGTAGCGGGTTTGTCCTTGTCAGCGGCTATCAATGGTCCAAAAACAGCCAGGCCTTCCCTGCAAACCCGGCTGGCCAGGGAGCAGGCGAGCACCCAGTCCAAATCACGCAAAAAGAAACTGATCGGCTATACGGTTGGCGGAGTGGTTCTGCTTGGAATCGGCCTGTATTTCTATCACCAGATCCAAAGCCTGGTAGATGCCAGCACCACCGGCCTGCGCACGCCCGGAAGGCCGGTTCGGCTCGACAGCACCGCCTGGAAGCTTGACCCGTTGAGCACGGCTTATGAGAAAGAGGCCAAAAACCGCTACCAGGACTCTTTGCACCACGCCATCGAAAAGGATGCCATGGGCCACATTGTCATGGACTGGGGACGACTTTACAATGTTGAGAGCTATGACCAGAGACGTAACAATACCCAGGCATCGAAAAAGTTGGACACGGTTTCAGTGTACGGGGAAAAATCCCTGTATGATCTGCTCAGTGGTCAAACGGGTAAACATCAGGCTGACTCGTTGGCTCTGGAACAAAAACGGTTGGCCGCCATACAGGCATCTAACAGACAGGCAGCCAAAGGCTCTGCTGCTACCAAAAATACAGCTACCGGCTTGACGGCTTCCAGCACAGCCAGAAAAGGATCACCGGCTGGCACCCGGAACAGGGTACAGCCAAACGGCGCATTGACACAATGGGCCACCAGACAAGCTGCCGACAACTCCCTGTTCAATGTGGTTCACGGATCATCTAATGGCGGATCATCATCTGCAAACGAAAGGGGTAGTAACAGCGGGAATGGCAACAGCGGGAATGGCAACTACAGTAGCGGCAACAGGTCTGAAACCGTGACGGATGCCGGTGCCGAGCCGGTGGTGGTACGGGCGGTCATCATCCGCGCTGTCGTGCATGGCAATCACAAGGTTGCCAATAGCTCCAAGGTCGCCTTCCGCCTTTTGGAAGGGGTAAGTTTCCAAGGAATGTACTTTGAGAAAAATACCATCCTGATCGGAATCGCCACCTTCCGGAACGGACGGGTGAATTTCTCCGGTTTCCGTTCCAAGTCGCTCTCCTCGGTTTCGGCTTCGCAGGGAGCGGTGGCATCGACGGCTTTACCCTTGGTATGCTATGATACCGATATGGTTGCCGGAATCCCGGTATCCGACCAGTCACCAGTGGAAACACAGACCCGGCAGGCGGGAACAAGTGCCCTTTCCGATGCGGCCAGTGACGCCAGTTACTCGATTCCCTACGGCTCGCTGGCACGGGCGGCATCGAGTCTGACCCGCGGCGTTGCCAGCGGCAAGCGCCAGCAGCGGGAAAAATTCATCGACCTTGCCGACAACTACCCGGTTCTGCTGGAACTAATCCCGCCCAAGGCAAAATAAGATGAACATTAAACTAAATCATTCACCCTAACCGATAACCAACATGAAAAAACTCTTTGTTTCCGCCCTTCTATTGGCTGCGCTGCTGTTTCCGGTTTCGCCCTCGCAGGCTACCGGCATACCGGTGACCGATATTCCCCGGCTCATCTTCGAGTACATCCAGAATGAGATCCTAATGAAACAGGATAAAGAAGTACAACTAAAAAAGCTTGAAAAGCTGCTGACCACCCTACAGGAAGTCAAAAAGATCCGCGCCCGCCAGACCGAGCAACTCGACATTGATGTGGACCTGGAAAAAGAACTCTGGAAAGTCAGAGAGTTCAAGAACCTGAAACTTTCGGACATCGAGGCCATTTCCCGAAAGGTGCTCCGCCTGACCAGTGCCATCTACGCAAACGATCTGCCGACGCTGACCGAATATACGCTTTTAAAACAGGCCGTGCCCGGCCTAGAGGCATCCAACCGGATGTATGAGTACCTGCAAGGGGGAACTTCCGCCTATGCCGCTTTGCAGGGCAACGCCCCATCCAGATACGAGGATCACCTTTCGCTGATCGCCCGGCAGCGGGTCCAGCAGTACGCCCTACAGGCCGACGCCTCCCAGCGCATGATCCACACGGCGATGACCTACCAGCAACTCTCGGGTGAACTGGTGGGGCAGGCCGTGGACCTGTCCGAAAAGGTCAACCGGGACGGTAACTGGAACCTGTTTGGCATCGGTGATATCTTTTCCAATCTGGCCGACCGGATCGACGACTTGCCCGGCATTTCAAGCCTATTGGACAAGGCTGAAGAGTCGATACAAAAACAAACCGACCAGGTCAACAGTCAGATCAAGGATGAGCTGAATATAAAGGATGATTCGATCCTGGACAAGATTTTCGGCTCACAGGAAAAGGTACAGGAGAAGGTAATGGATCTTATTAAGTCCAAACTGGCAGGTCTGGACCTTGTCGCCCAGCTGGGCTCCTTGATTTCCGGACTTGCCGATTCTTTGGAGCCGGTGCCCGACTACTCGACCCGCATTGAAAAGGATGGCATGCGCCTGACCACCGGCGAACGCATACAGGCCCAGGCGGCAGCCCTGGACAACCTGGAGAAATCCTGTGACCTTCAATTGCAGGCCGATGAGCTGCTCCTACAGGCTTCGGAGAAGAGCGAGAACATGAAACGGCTCGATGCGGCCTATCAGAACGCACTCATCCGAAAAACCCTGACCCAGATACCTGTCGAATGATCAGATACTTGTCCAGTAGATACTTGTCGAATAAATCAATACAAACCCTTACGATTTGAAATACATGGAAACAAAGCTGAATTCAATGCGAAAAACACATATAGGTAGGCTTATCCGCTCAGCCCTGCTCTTGAGCGGGTTCTGTTTTGCCACCAGCTTACCCACCTATGCCCAGATTCCGGTCATCGACGGGCTTTCCAACAAGCAGCTGGTGCAACAGATTGTCAAATGGGTGCAGGACTACCTAAAGCAGAACCAGCAGGATACGCGCCTGAAAAAGATCCTGGGGGAAAACACCGAGGCGGGCGAAAAGCTCAAGAAGCTGATCGACCTCAAGCAGCAGATTGAAAAGGAACTGTATGCGGCGGGGGACTTTAGAAAACTCCAGATCAGTGACCTTTCCCGCATCAAGGCTGAAGTTTATGGTATGCCTGCTTCGGACAAATACGTGACCGAAGTGCCCTACGTGCGCGAGTTTGTCTCGATCACCAGCGGGACGGCTTCTGTGGAAAACTCCCAAAAGGCCTACAATTACCTTTACCAGGGTACAAGCGCCTATAAACCCGAATCGTCGGGAACCTTGAAAGGGTATGTACAGAACAGCAAAGAGGCCAAGGCCAAGCAGTATGCCCTGGCCATCGCCGCCCAGAAACGCAAGATCTCAGTAGCCATGTCCTACCAGCGCCTGTCCGAGCAGTACGCCACCCTGGCCGAAGACCTTTCCTTGCAGATAGGTCAGGACGGGGAGCAGAAAATGTCGACTGGCGAACGGATTGCCGCCCAGAAATTGGCTAATGATTACATGTTAAAGTCTGTTGAGATGAAAAAGAAGACAGACCAGCTGCTCAAAGAAGCCAGTGAGAAACCCCAGGTTGTCCAGCAGGTGGACCATTCCTACCAGGCGGCACTGATGCGCAGGCAGCTCTCAAAGACAATGGTCGAATAAGCACACAGATTAGCTGCAAAGGTTTGCTGGGCTTACTTAGCCGGTAACCAATACCGGACCGGTAACCAATAGCTGTCACCTTCGTACAAGGCCGTTATCTATAAGTCTGTTACCTACAAACCTGTCACCAAATCGGTTACAACTTCTATTACTGTCCTTTAGCCTGCACAGGCCCAAGGACAGTTTGTCACTTCTCACAAATACTATTTATTAAAATTTATTAAAATGATCAAATCCCTTGTTTCTCCAATCCCTATCTCAACCAAACGCGCGCTTTACCTGTTACGGACGCTGGTTTGTTTGCTCGTACTCCTGATCGGGGTCAATGGCTGTAAATCCTCCGATCCGCAGCCTTCACTTACCATGACACTGAAAATGAGTATTGACGGGCAACCGTGGGAGGCCAGGGAATTCCTGGTACGAATTGAGCCATCCGATCCCGTTGATGATGAACATCTATGGATCAACGCTCAGGACCCTGACTTGGTCAATCCTTCCAAACAGGTGAGCCTGTACATTTATGAATACAAAAAAACAGGAGCCTCTACAGTAGACAAAAGTAAAAATTCAAGACAGGAAAATGGCTCCTTGTCTCTGGTGGATATTTCCAAGGGGAGTTCTGTGGATTACAATGGACCGATCACTTACACCCTTACCAAAGTGGAAGGCCAGAATTACCAGGGCACCTTTTCCGGTACTCTCTGCGCCTATTCGTGTCTGACTTCAGTCAAGCCGATTCAGGTGCAGGGCAACTTTGATGTTCACATTGGTATACAATAACAGTAAAGCAAAAGCCGGCAAGGTACGGTTACAAGGATTTGTAACCAATGACTTCTAACCAATGACTTGTTCTTTCTATTTTTACGACCGGTCATTTGCAATTCTATAGTTTCTTTCTAAATTAACATTAAATTAGCACACCAAGCCTTCTACCAGCGTTCAGATCCTATTCAACTACTTTCCATTTCTTTTTTATCCCACTACAACTACTGAAAAACACAACCAGAACATGGCACAATTTCAATCCCATCAAAACCAGAGCCATTACAGCTACAGCTCACACAGCTACGGATCGCCGCATAACCACTCTGATTCAGATCCAAACCAGCCCTATCAAGCCCAACTGGCCCAGGCCAAAACCAAGGCCATGCTCCGGCTGCTTTACATCGGTGTATGTGGCGTGTTTGGCTATCTGTTTACCAGTGGGTCCAATTCAGGTGTTTTACCAGTTCAGCATCTTCTGATTACTTATATCTGTGCCGGTGCGGCTGCCGCCTGGCCGATGCTGTTTTCCTCTTCTTCCCAAAAAAGGACAACCTACATTGTCCTGGATGGCAGGGCGTTGGCACTCATCTGGGTAGGGCGTCTGATGGCCAGCCTATGGGTAGGCGGTTTTGTTTTGCCCAATGTGGTGTATAAATGCATTCGGACACTGACCAATTCTGGAGACTAAGCCAGGGATAGCATGCCTACGGCTTACAGGACCCTTTTTTATTATTTCTGCTTTTCTTCCAAAACCTGATGAAACTGCTCGGTGGTTAAATCGAGCAATTTATCCAGTTGCATCTTATACATGCACCCCATTTTGTAAATTCCATTTTCCCATTCAGCAACAGCCACCTGTTCCCGCTTGTCCACCTTCAGAAGGGTTAATTATATCAGATCCATTAATCATTCCTGATTCCTATCATCCATTTTCTTTACTTCCCTATGAAATTATCGGCAAAGTTGAAATAGCAGACAAGATCCATTTTTATGGGGAGCGGTCAATAATTTAACGTATGTTTTTTTCACTTCAAATCACTTGGGTACGCTTCAATACATGTGATAAACTTTCAACACAGTAACTTTTTTGAAATAGGTATTAAAACACCTATTATGGTATGTATTTTAAATAAACGAAGTTTGAAAGCATTATTTCTGCTTACCTTGTGGTAAGCAATAGTAGATATTTGACAATTTGGCGCTTAGGCTCTAACTTTATCTTATTCTTTAATTGAATAATGACATGTATAAATGAAAGATTTCCCCTTTTTTAAACAGCTAGACCAATCTGACTGCGGACCTACGTGTCTGCAAATGATAGCAAAATATTACGGTAAGTTATATTCAAGAGAGTATTTACGTGAGAAGTGCTACATCACTAGGCAGGGAGTATCCGTTCTGGGAATAAATGAAGCCGCTGAAAGCATTGGTATGAGCACTGTGGCAGTGGCTGTAGACTTTAAGACATTACAGGAAGATGTCCCTTTGCCGTGTATAGCACATTGGCGGGAAAGGCATTTTATTGTTATCTATAAGATTAAAAGAGATAAAGTATACGTTGCGGATCCTCTTTTTGGGCTGGTAACCTATAGCAGTCAGCAATTTATAAACGGATGGATTGCAGGTAAGAGAAAATTAGTAGAAGAAAAAGGCGGATTAATTTTACTCGAGCCGACACCAGCTTTTTATGAAAGAGAAGAGGATCAGCACGGAGAGGAAAAATCTTGGCTACGATTTTTATACTCCTATCTGAGGCCTTATAAAAGTTATGTCGGACAGCTTTTGCTCGGACTTTTGATTAGCAGTGTGATTCAGTTGATGTTTCCGTTTTTGACACAGTCTTTGGTTGATAGGGGAATAAGAAATCAGAATTTGAATTTTATTTACCTGATATTGATTGCCCAACTTACACTTTTCTTCTCTCAAAGTGCAGTGGAAATAATCAGAGGATGGCTTTTGCTGCATTTGGGAAGCAGGATAAACATTCTAATCGTCTCTGATTTTCTAACAAAAATGCTTCGGCTACCTATTTCCTTTTTTGACGCCAAGACAACCGGAGACATCCTGCAGCGACTTAATGACAGTGAGCGGATTGAACAATTTCTTTCATCATCGACACTGAACATATTATTCTCCCTATTCAACCTGCTCATTTTCGGTTTAGTACTAGCTTATTATCACATAGTGATTTTTGTAACATTCCTGATAGGCGCCTGCTTATATATGTCTTGGGTGTTACTCTTCCAGCGTAAGCGCGCCGTTCTGGATTTCATACGGTTTGACCAATCGGCGGGCGCTTCGAGCAGCGTGCTAACATTGGTGAATGGAATTCAGGAAATTAAATTGAATAACTCCCAGAAAAGGCGCAGAGGGGAATGGGAAGCCAACCAGATCAAACTTTTCAAGACATCCGTCAAAGGGTTGGCCTTAGCCCAATACCAAGCCAGGGGAGGCGCAATTATAAATGAGCTTAAAAATATTCTGATTACATTTCTGGCAGCCAAGTCAGTGGCAGATGGACAGATTAGCCTAGGAATGATGCTTGCTATACAATACATTATCGGACAATTAAATGTTCCAATAAACAATTTTATTTCGTTTGTCCGCTCCGGACAGGATGCTAAAATAAGTATTGAAAGATTAAAGGAAATACAAAATATAGAAGAGGAAAGGGGGGCGGAAGATAATCTGTTCACCGCCGTGCCAGAATCAAGGAGTATTCACATAAAGGATTTAAGCTTTCAATATGGTGGTCCAAGCTTTCCATATGTGCTGCAAAATCTGAATCTACTCATCCCTGAAGGCAAAGTTACCGCACTGGTAGGTACAAGTGGCAGCGGCAAGACAACTCTGCTCAAGTTACTATTAAAATTTTACGAACCCCAGAAAGGGGAGATTAATGTGAGTGGTACCAAACTTAGTAACATTGACACAACCTTGTGGCGAAGCAGATGTGGTGTAGTCATGCAGGACGGATACATATTCGGCGATACGATTCTGAGAAACATAACAGAGTCAGATGCGGAAGGCTATGTCGATAAGGAAAAACTGATAGAAGCTGTACGAATTGCCAATATTGAGAATATGATCGAATCTTTTCCCGCTGGCTACAATACCCGCATAGGTTCAAGCGGAATTCAGTTGAGCGGTGGACAAAGGCAAAGGATACTGATTGCAAGGGCGATCTATAAAAATCCCGACTATCTTTTCTTTGATGAAGCAACCAGTGCTTTGGATGCGAATAATGAGAAAACCATCATGGAGAATCTAAGTAATTTTTTTCAAAACAAGACTGTGATAATTATCGCTCATCGCCTGAGTACTGTAAAAAATGCCGATCAGATCATTGTCATGGAAAACGGCAGAATCACTGAAATAGGCACTCATGAAGAACTAACCCTTCACAGAAAAGCGTATTATACATTAGTTAAAAATCAACTTGAACTAGGTAACTAATCTTTATTATGATTAGAAAAATTGACTTGGTGGATGAGAGGAGTGAACAGATAACGGAGGTACTTGGCAAAAAGCCTGTCTGGATGATTCGTTGGGGAACAACTGTTGCCTTTGGTTTCATTCTTGTAATGGCTATTCTGAGCTGGATTGTCAAGTATCCTGATGTGCTAAATGCTCGGATCAGCATAACAACGAATATGCCTCCAATCCATTTGGTAAGCCAGGCAAGTGGCGAAATGCTGTTGATGGTAAAAAATGGAGAAACTGTAACAAAGGGACAGATTCTAGGTGTAGTCAGAAATACCACCAATACTAGGGATATCGAAGATCTACTGGTTTTTATCGATTCGATTGCAACAAACCTCTACTCCTTGGATTCTTTACCCGGAAAACTAACGAAATTGCAAATAGGGGAGCTGCAACCGCTACTGGTCGATTTTACAAAAAGCATGGAAAATTACCATTTTTTTAAAAAATACGACCCTATTGTTCAAGATGTCAAAGCAGTGCAATCCGAAATAGATCGCTATGTTGAGTTGAGCCAACAGCAACAGGTTCGCTTGGATATTCTTCAGGAGAAACTGGCTATCACCCAGGGCGATTACAATAGGAACCTTACATTATTTAAAAACGGGGTTATTGCAGAAAAAGGACTGGAAGAGGTAAGATATCAGTTGCTCACTGCAAAAGATATTTTTCAAAGCATGGTTTTAGAAATTGCCAATACTAAAGTCAGGCTTTCGGTCATGCATGAGCAGATTAATAAACTAAACATCCGCAGTGCCGAACGTGAACAGGAACTGAAGCAATCACTGGCTAAGTCCTTCTCGGACTTAGCCAGTGCCGTTTCAAAATGGAAAGACAAATATGCGTTGATTGCTCCATATGACGGAAAGATATCGCTTTCAAAATATTGGACCAACAATCAGTATGTCGAAAGCGGTGAAGAGGTAATGGTCATCCTTTCTGCCAATCGGTCCAATCGTATCGTCGGAAAAATGTTTGTTCCCATCGAGAACTCAGGAAAGGTAAAGCCCGGTCAACGGGTGAACATACTACTTGATAACTATCCTTATCAGGAATATGGGATATTGGTAGGAAAAATAGTCGAAATTTCCGAGGTACCCAGAGAGGATCAATATTCGGTAGAAGTAAGAGTCGGGAATGGATCTTTGATAACAAGCTATAATAAAAAGCTTCCATTCAATCAGGAAATGAAAGGAAAGGCGGAGATTGTTACCGAAGATTTACGATTACTTGAGCGAATAGTCTATTTTTTACGTTCGGCAAACACCTGATTAAGGTTAAAGACAGAATCACAACTGACAAATAAGCTTTGTTAAATAAGATTGACTGAAGAGCACCCGACAGGTAATCTGTCTACTCTTGCTTATTGCGTGCGACTGCTGGCTGTACTGTTGAATATTTGTGCAGGATTAACCAATTTTTAATCCTACTTATGAAAATCAAAGCGTAAAAACTTTAATATTTATAAACACTTACTTAACCCTGATGAATATGAAAAAGTTTAACTTATTACTCCTTCTGTTGATTAAGTCGACTTTTCTGTTTTCCCAAACTAAGGCAGACAGTATTAGCATGACATTTCCTAAAGTTGTAATCGTCAATGCCCAGGATCAAATTCTGCTTGCTTTTGATAATGACAGGAAGGCTTATGAGGTGCCAAGTATTGGCACCATCCAAGGCCCGATATCCTTTAAGTCATACATTGACGAAACCACAAAGGAAGTTGGAGTCACCTACTCGTCATTTAGGCTGGGAGGTGTATTTACTTATATTTATCCGGATAAATACAGCACATTTATAAGACCTTACTTTGTTGTCAAGTTTCAGGATTATTCAAACGGCCAAACACGTTTGAATCCTTCTTACAAATGGTTCTCTTTACAGGAGGCATTAAAAGAAATTAAATACCCGGCATCAGCAAAGATAGTTGAACAAATAATAACAAGACCCAAACAAGTTTGGAGCGCGACCTTTGAGGAACACGGATATACCAATCCTGTTGATATAAAGAAAATAAAATTCAGGATCATCGAAAATTTCACATCATTGAATTAAACGTACAAATGTCCAATCCGGATACCGCGCACACGGCCTTTGGAACGAACTACACGGCCACAATCATACTTTAGTAGAAGGTTAGTCATAAGCTACTTCCTCGCATTTGCCAAGCAATACAGCTTTGACTTTTACTGATGCACTGAAGGCAAGGGTAAAAGCTTTAAGTAAAAGTCCTAAGTGAATAGAATTGTAATTGTAGGCTTACCCCCTTTTTTGTAGGTTTTTGACTGAAAACACTTGACCTTAAATATATTCACAATGGAAATAGAAAATATAGGAGCCATAGGCTTTGGTGCTTATCGGGTAAGCATTAATAATGAATCTCATCACCAAGCCCTTGCCTATGCGTTAGCACAGGGCTGTAGTTTGATTGATACATCTTCCAACTACACCAATGGAGAATCGGAGGAGTTGATAGGGAAAGTGCTTTCCGAAAATCCCAACTTTGACCCCTTCCTGGTAACCAAAGCGGGATATATTCAAAATGACAATTTTGAGAACTTAAGATACCTGCATTCAATTAACAAGGCCAAAGATGATCTGGTAACGGTTCATGAAAACCTGTCGCATTCCATTCATCCTGAATTTTTAGCTAATCAAATAGCTATATCTCAAGCCAGGCTAAGAAGAAAGGTCATAGATGGTTTTTTGCTTCACAATCCAGAATATCACTCTCCCCTCTCTTCCAGGGAGTTGCAGGAGTCTTATTACAAAAAAATACAGAAGGCTTTTGAATTTTTAGAAGAACAGGTTTCGATAGGCACCATTCGATACTATGGTGTTAGTTCAAACACGCTCTCTTTGTCAGAAAGCAAGGCAGACAGCACCAACTTAGCAAAACTGGTAGACATTGCCGGCCAGGTAAATTCAGCCAATCATTTCAAAATAGTTCAATTTCCATTGAATCTAGTGGAGAATGAAGTTTTGCAAAGCTACCCGGGTGTAGGTAACTTAGTTGACTTTGCCAAAAGAAATGGGGTAATTACACTTTCCAATCGGCCCCTGAATGCCAGGCTTCCTTCCGGAACTTTGCGCCTGGCGACTTATCAGGACCTGACCGATCAATTGAACCAGCCGACAGATACCCTGGTTTTGACCAAAGCCATAGAATTAGTCAGCCAACGATTGAAGATGCACGCCTTGCCCGATGATCCAATGATTTACCCAATTATTAAGACATTAAGTGAAAAGTGGCATTCGATCGCAAATACAGAAGCTGTCGACCAGTTGTTCGAAAATCATTTTTATCCCTTCATTATGGAATTGTACCAAGATCAACCTCCAGAAGCGGACCAGGAAGTGTTTATCAAGCTTTATTCGATTGTATCAGCGTATGCCAGAAGAAATATGACTGTAAAAGCATTGGAGTTTCGCAAGCACTGGGAAGATGAAGGTATCCTAGACAAAAACACACATGAAAGCTTACCGTTACAGGCCTGCAGGTATTACTTAGCTAAAGGTATTGATTGTGTCCTGGTTGGGATGAAAAACAAGAAATATGTAGATGAATTAAAACAATTATTCTAAACCGTTCGGACATTATCGCATCATCTGCAAAAAGTATGACTGAAGTCAGTAGACTACCCAAGCAAAAGACTGAAAAGCAGTAATATTCAGACTGATTCATAGGATCAGGTTAGCGAACTAAATCACCCACCAAAACACCTGGTACCCAAGCCAATCATTTCTTTGCTTCCATCCTGGCTTACATCAAACTTGAAGCATTGAAAATCAAGTATACCATTGGAGATTTTCAATCAAAAGCACATCTGTATCAGGTTGGCGCAAAAGCTATGCAGAATCATCTTGACAGATTCTATGCGTAACATCTCTTACTCAGTCTTGAAACTGATCGGATAGTCGTTAATTGCTACATCCTTTGAATTTTTGAAAGACACTCCGGTTAGAACGAGCTGATACTCTTTGTGGCTTTCCAAATTCCATTCTATGAAAATGGATTTTTTATCTTCTGAATAGGTTACATTCTCAATGGCTGGGAAAGCGGCCTGGCCTTTCTCACCATAATTGAATGAATAGCCTTCTCCGGTCAGTGGCTGATCGAAACTTATGGTAACTTTTTTCAAGGTTGGACTTACCTGCCGGTCCCCATTCGAAAACTCACTGATCGTGATCACTTTGGGGCGCTTTTTGTCAAAGTCTTGCTTATAAGTGTCAATATTTTTAGCGTAACCCATATAAGCGTCAGCGATTTTAAGAATATATTCGTCCAGTGTCGAATATTCTTTTCTTGACGTATCATACTTTTCCAGTTCGGTTACCAGATCTTGTATCCAAAAAAAACCCCTGCTCAATTGAGCGTTTGTTTCTTTCTGGATTTGTTGAGGGTCAAAATCGTGATCCTTCATGTATTTGATGACCGCCGCCCTAACCAAAGCTTCATTCAACATTGTTTGCCAATTCCCGTAGGCTTGGTTTTTCATTTCCTTTTCTACACTCCTGTAAAGGATTTCTCCATTTTTTTTGAACAGGTTTGATTTTTTTTCTAACAAAGCATTGACAAAGGAATGGTTGAATTCATGCAACAATATGGGAAAATAGTTTTCAAGGGGAAATTTGGCCATTCCCAAGCTGTCCGTACTCCAGGTTCCCATAATGGCATACACTTCACGCCGTCCATCCGAATGATTGATCGCAGGCCCATAATTGCCAGGGCCATTTGCCAGTCCATTGACAATATGGAATTTTTCATTGGCTGGATGTCCATAAAACGACCTGTACCAATTTAGGTCCAGTTTGCGGTACACAGGCATAAACCTTTCACTTGTCTGGCGATAAAAGAGCTCATTGTCGTTAAAAAACTTTTCCGACTTGGATTCTTCATAAAAAGAATTGAGGAGCCGTACAAATTCCCGGGCGTTCTCTTTTCCCCACCGCTGATCAGGCACTTTTTCGGTAAATTCGACCAAGGGCTCCAAATCTTTGTCCAGATGTATCGCCATGTACATGGGTGCGTCGTAGCCAATATTATTTTGCTTTCTTAGTTTTTTTACAAATTCAATGAGCGGATGGTTTTTATAAGGTTGATAATGGGCTTGAATCCTGTCTGTGTATAATTTAAATCTTTCGGAACTGTACTCTTGGCTGTCGGCAAGCCTGAAAACAATACTGATTAATTCAACTCTTTGGTCGACTTGCGGTTTATCTACCGTATTAAGTTTCTGTCTGCACCCATAAATGGCAATACAAATCAAAAAAGCAATTACCAGCCTATTTAGTGAATTCAGGATCATTGAGTTGGAGTCGGTTTGGATGAATTTGTTTAAAACTGTTTACAATTAATTAGCGTTTATCGGCCCCTCTGGGGCCGGTCATGGTTAATAGCCAACTTGTCCTGTTTGCCAGGTCAATTTACTACGCACACTTTCAAGGTAGATTCATCGTACGGCACTTGCTTTTTAAAACTTACCTGCTCAATACCAAACCCAAGCCATATTCTTTTTAAACAGCTGCTTTGAAATGTTAACACAAACCATTACAAGAGTAGTAGGCATGACAAATCTGCTTGATCAAATGGATTTTATTTTAGCTCTTGTTCCTGCCCCGAGTCATTGGCTATCTATTGCCAGGCATTGCATTTGCTGATCACTGATTGAATTATTTTTGCGTCTGATTATCTTTTTGAAAAATTCAATGAGTTCCGGCAAATGCTGGTCAAATGAAAAATAATATCTGTTATTCCATGAATTAGCTCTTGCCAGAGCCACGTTCTCCTTATCACTGAGAATGCTTCCTACTTCCTCGAACGAGTTAAAAAACAACCCTGCTCCCAAGTTCTGGGCGATGGTTTGTGAAGCTACCAAATGGCCTGAGTTATCTTTTTGCAACATTGGAATTCCGGCCATTCCATAGGTACATAGACGCGCAGGTGAATTAAGGTCGCCCCAGTTTGTCCGCAAAAGCTCGCCAAAATTTTGACTGTCAAAAATGTGAAGCCAACCCGCATCATACTGGGAAAATTCTTCGACCCAGTTATTGGGCGTACAATGGGGATGGGTGTGGATGTAATTTGGCGCTTTCTGTTTTGCTTGGTCCAGCAATTTTTGATAAGCGACATGAAATATGTCCCCATAAAAATGCAGATGGATTTTTTGTGCTGTTAAGATTTCTATATGTTCCTGTTCCAGACCAATGGGTCTTCCGACGAATACGGTATGGAACTCACCGTCAACAGATGAAAGAAGTTGTGATGGTGGACCGGTAAACCAATCTTTTTTAGGAAGTTCGCCGTCTAAAACGAACTGAGTTTCGGGATCGGTAGTAATGAATTGGTCAAACCAGTCTTTGAGTAACTGATTGGTATAGATCTTCCCATCCGCTTTGGAGTACAAGTCAACAAGTTTATTCCATGTACCAAATTGCCTACAAAACTGCGGTCCTTCCTTGAAATGCCACACAAAGGGAATGTGTGGGTTTTCCACCATAATACTATGGGCAAATGAAACCGTGTGATAGCTGATTAATCCGTATATAATATCAGGTTTGATTCTTTCTATGCTTTCGGCTCGGTTTTCAAAGGCAATGTTCTCTACAAATCCAAAAGGAAGAGGACCAATGGTATTGATATTCGTAGTGACCGGCGACCAAAGTCCATAGAGTTTGTGTCCGTTTTCTTCAAAGGCATAGATTCTTTCCGGATTATAGGCTAACTCACCTACCAATAAAATTTTTAGTCCCTCCGATTGGGGTTGGTGCTTTTTTCGAAACGGGGCAAAGTAATTAACTTCGTCAATCAACTCTCCTACGGTTGATTTAAATTTGATCGGTTTTTCAATACCATAATATTTTTTGTAAGGATAAATCCCTCCTCCCAATCGCTCATTTATTAATTTATGGCGTTGGTTTGGATGATCCACCCATTCACAGCTGACATGTCCGGTCTGAATTGCATCTCCTTTTTGCAATAGCTTCAACCAAAACATTTTGTTCAGATCATCCGTAACCAGTGTTTCTCTTTCCATCCAAGTATCTGTTGTCTTATGATGAAGCACTTGAACCAGTTGCAAGGGAAAGCCAGGAATCATTCCGTCCGAAACCTTACCAAAAGCGTTGCCATAAGCTATGTTAGCGTGATGCAGAACGGAAGCATATGCGAGAATGGCATCCTGCGCATCTGTCAGATCCTTGTAAAGAATAGCAAGATGGTCCTTGAAGTAAAGGTCGTCGGCAGGCAGATAAGCAATAAGACTATATTTTGCCTTGGCTAATCCAGTATTCAAGGCTGCACCCAATCCCTGATTGTTTTTGTGGCGGTACCAACGTATTCTATCGTCGGTCCCATAGCAGGCAAGCTGGTTTTGAGTATCATCAGTTGATCCATCATCAATAATGATCAACTCCCAATGGCTAAAGGTTTGCAATCGTAAACTGGCAATGGCTCTGTTTATAAACGCAGCGTTATTATACGTAGGCATAATTACCGAAATTGCTTTTTGCTCATGCTTCATAAAAACTTCTTATACGGATGCATTCTTACAAATACACATAAAATAGTACCACTTAAATTGATTTTCAGGATTGACTCACTGTATGGATTGACTTGCTTTTAGATTATTGTAATCCCTACCAATTTGCGCCCAAGCAACATGCCTGATCGGTCAACACATGTAATTATGTGCACTTGTGCTTCATACGGGGCAACCATTAAAGCAATTGGCAAGTTAAAGGGTGGAAAAGGCAATTAACATTCTTGTCGGGATTGGAAAAGTAAACGCAATTAAGCAAGCTCACACTCAGGCGATTTGCTGAGTGGGCAGTTTGGTGACTGTTCTTTAGTGCTTTCTACTGGCAGGTATTTTGGGATACAAATCTAAAGCTAGATTATTAATTAGGCTAGATTATTAATTAAGGTAGATTATTCATTTCAGACAGAAGTCTAAACTCCCAGACTAAATCCGTACTCTAGTTAAGTATTTTTTCCAGTTAAGCATCTTTTCTAGGGTCTAGGATAGGATTTAGTATGTTGCAGAAGTTTGTATAGCAGTTCTGATCTGAAATCATACTTTAAAGTCATCAAATTGAAGTTTAAGACTGCTAGTCCAGTAAATTTCAGGTAACCCTGCTTTTAACAGGATCACCTGAAGCCCTATTTCTACCTTAGCAGATTACCATCTGTAGACTGTACAAGTATTACCGCCAGGCATTGTGTAATTGTTACAAAGATTCCCGCTACCGCCGCCACTGCCACTGCCTCCACTGGAGGTGGTATGGCAAGAGCCTAAAATGCCACCTGTAATGTGCTCCAATGACTCTTGGAGCGTGGTATCACCGGCTTTAGCTTTAAATTCCTCCAAGGAAAGTTTTTTCTTTTGTCCTTGATTGTTGTTTTTAAAAGGATTCATATGTGTTGAATTTAAATCGTTGCCTACTCTGTTGTTATACGATTTTCGGCATCCTCGTTTTATCTTCAATGTCAATCCGACCAGGAGACTATCCTTGATACTTTATGGAAATACAACCGAAATAACTCTCTTGATGATCAATTGATTTTAACAATTGATTTTTCGATAAGATCCCGGATGGTACGATAAATATGATCTGTTTCCGTTTCGCCGATTTGATAAAGAACAGACAGTTGTTCCATGATCTGTTCAAGATTTCTCCTGCCATTTATCAATTTTAATATGACAAGGGCTACGCCGGCACCAGTATATACCTGATCGTGATCAAATATTAGTTCTGTCGTTTCGGTTTCGGTATCTGCTTCATGTACCAGACTGGTTAGACCTATTTGGCCTGTAATCCGGTAGGATAATTCTTTTGCAATTGCCAGTACTGATAAGGAGGTAAGTTGCTTTGGCTCAAGACTTGTGTCTGTAGGTTCTTTGCGGGCACCCAACAACCAGCACGAATGCAGACTTGTTTCCATTGATGTGATGGAATCCAGGTGTTTGGTCGATACCCTATCATCGGTACAGATTTGAAATCCATCCTTGAGTAGCTGATATTTTATGGATTCGGCCGATAGCCTTTCGCTTACATCGCCAAATGGATAGCCCAAAGGTCCAAAATGAATGAATAACCCGCCATCTTTCAATACTCTTTTAACTTCTTTAAACCATAATTTCCAGGCTAACACATCAGTAAAATAAGCGGAGACCACACAAGAAACAGATTTGTCCTTTAAGGGCAAGCGCTGAACATCAGCAATGAAATACTCAACCTTCCGGATATCTTTTGTTAAGCTATCCTGTTTGTTGAATGGAGCAGATACAGAAGCTTTTAATTTTCGGGTGTAATCGGTATTCGAATAAATATTGTTAGTATTCACTTCATAAAACAATATTTCCTCACAAGTAAGCCGTTGAAAAAAATGAGCCATTGAAAAAGAATAATCTGTTGCATATACTTTTTCAAAACTATCGCTCAAATCGTAGGCAATCCTGCCCAATCCCGCTCCAAGCACCAGAACATTGGTAGGTTGGGTGATGCTTGTTTGAATGGTTTCTTTAAGGGACTGGTTGATAATTGCCAGTTGTAGCTCACCTTCCTTATCCCAAACCCAATCCCTGCGCATATACCTGAAATCTTTCAAATAATCGCTAAATTGGTTGGTTGGGTTTGTTTGCGCCTGAAAAAGTAATTCTGGGGCAACATGCGGCAAAAGCTTCTTGGTTATCTGCTCGACCAGGCCCGCATTGTGTTCAATGGCAATAATAAGATTGTTTATAATACCGGCTTTTTCCTTCTTACCCTCAAAATAGCTTTTTAACTTTTTGACTTCATTGCGTTGCGCTCGAATATGGGCTTTGTAGAGAAAATAAGATTCGGCTACATAAGCCATGGGTTTGTCAACCAACAAACACACTTTATCAAATACAAGGTATTCTTGCTGGCAACTTCCGCAATGAAAAGTGTCTGAGACCAGCATCAATTCGGTCTTACAGTTAATGCAAATGAAATCAGTTCTTGCTTCACTGGACATATATTGCTTACTATTGTTACAGAGGAAGTAATGGAAATGGAATTTTTGAAAAGGTAGTCTGGCTGCTTTTACCTAATCTAGCTGACCAGTTCTTTCGGTACCGGGTTTGCCTGGACAAACTCGCTGTAATTGAAACCGGTCCCTGACTGATTGGAATAATCAAACTTACCCAACAAGTAACTGCGTTTTGCAAAAACAGCATCACTGAACCGGTCAAGCCAGGTGTAAATACTACCACCCTCTTGGGTAAAGACTTCGTGTAGCATTATTTTTTCCAATCCGTTTCGAAACCGCCTTCTCAGATCGGCAAATCTGCCCATTAGCTCATGTTGTTTTTCCGGAACAAGTTCTACTGAATCCAAGCAAGAATCAAATCCATCCAGACGAGCCGCTACTGTATACAGGCCGTGTAGTGCAGAATAAATGGATTTGAATTCATAGGGGTTCTTTGAATACTGCTTCAGAGGAGTTTCCGGGTCTATTTGAAAAAATCGGGAAAGGTTGGCGGTTATGGCATTGAAGACATTATGGCCGCATTGGTGAATTAGTTCTTCTACAAAATAAATATCCGTAAACTCTTTCTTGGCGGTTATAAATGCGATTCCGTGCATGTTCCTCACCACAAAGCTACGTACCTGTGGATTGTTGAAGATTACGATTCTGCGGGTGGTTAAACCAAAACTTTCAAACTGATAAGGAACGCTTTTTGAAATGTATTGGAGCGCCTGCTCTACATTGCCTAAGTGATGGTCTGTAATTTGCCGAATCTCCACCTGGGCTTTAAAGTCTTTGAAATCCTTTATCTCATTGTCCCACTCCAAAAAGTAATCGCTGAAAAACGGATGGTGATGGTTAATGATTTCAAAACCGCCATCAGCTAAATACAGGGGTGGGTGGTAGACAAAATCAATCGCTTTTCCTTCATGGTCCAAGGAGTATGTCTTGCTTGTCCGGTCCCAGAAAAGGGTGAGAAATGCATCAATTTTGCTTGTAGAGAAACTTCCTACTTTTGGTAAATAGGCAATACCCTCCTTGTTTGTGCAAATCTCGATTTTGTCCGGTCTTGAGCTTTCGCCAATATAGCCAAATACAAGTTGATCCAATGGAATTTTGCCATGCGGACTGGTAAAATAGGTGAATAAGAAAGGTTCAAGGTATGCTTCAGGATTGTCATAACCCAATTTTTCAAACAGATCCGGTCGTTGTTTGTAAACTAATACCTGAATGGTTGACATTAAAAAATCTTGTCCTTCGTTAATGTAGGGGTACAGGTGTTGATAGGGGAACATGGAAATATCATTTAATGGCTAGAAAACCTTCAAAGCAAACATATTTCATAATGGATATAATGTCTACAAAACCTGCCCGCTTCATCAGGTCAATGTTGCCCTGGGTTGAGAACGGTTCCAGCACACCCTTCAAACTCCGGGATTTGGCAATAATTTGATCGGGGGTATAACCCTGGTCCAACTTGTAATCTGTATATAACGAGGTGGCAATGTCTTGGAATCTTGCATCGCTGGCCCTTACCTTCTCAAACAGAACCATGGCTCCCCCCCAATTCAATGATTGGTACAAACGATCAATCAATAGCTGTCGAACTTTGGGTTTAACAAATTGCAACGTATAGTAAAGCACAATGAAATCCGCTTTCTTATAATCAAATTCCAATGCATCGGCATGGTAGAAACCACATGCTTCCGAATCAATACTTTGCTGTTGAGCATAGTTGACCATGTCCTTCTCACCATCCAAACCAATAACCTGAACCATCTTGAATTGATTGTGGTTGGCAATTCTTCGGGTAAGTGTACCAGTAGAGCATCCGACATCATAACAAACAGAGTTATGGGAAAGAAAGAAATCGGAAAGCTTAACTACCAAATCATGCCCTTGATGATACAACGGCACCGATTTTCCCACATGTTCATCAAATGACTTAGGAGTATCGCCAGCAAAACTCCAGGATGCATTCTGAGTGAGGATAGAGTCTCCCACTGCATGATTGAGCATCTGTTTAGTTGTATGTGTGGTATGCATTGGAAAATTGAAACGTTCAATCTGACTGCGTTGAAGGATTTCAACAGATGTGGACGAATTTTAGCTGATACGAATGCCTTGGTGTTGATAAATCAGTCTCAGTACATAGTAACCTACATCTTCAGACCACTCTTCCAGCAAAGGGGCAATCAGTTCCTCAGCCCTGTATTTTCTACCTGAGTTGATCTTCTCTATGAAAACAGGAAAAGCATCCTGATTGGGCAAATCAAGCTGATGTCCCCTGACGTAAAGAGTGATATGCTCTGAATCTTTGATTTTATAATAGATCTTAAACGGTTCAATACCGGTCACATAGTTGGCGGCTTCAATCTTTACCGGCTGTTTTTTGATAGGGGGAGTCATGAAGCCTCCATTGCTTAGCATTTCATATTGGTAATCCCGGTAAAGAAATTGAAAGAATTGCTCAAAAGAGGCCTGTTGGTATTCTTCTTGTGTTTGGACGACGAACAATTCCTTGTCGGGTTGAATTTGAACGCCGGTGCTTATCTTGAAGGAAGATAACCTTTTGTGTGGTTCCCGTAACAATTTTTTCTTTACGTACTTCATCAGGTTATCCATTATCGTTTCCTGATCATAATGATTTAACCAGAAAGTCAGACTTATGGAAAACTCCTCACTTTTACCCACATGCCAGATATTTTCAGGCATGAAGAAAAAGTCCCCTACCTCGAATGTGAATATCTGCGATGCATGTTCTAAAATTGGATCGGATTGGCCGAGTTGGTAGTTGGGCCGATTTCCTGTAAGATGCTTGTAGGTTTCATCATCCCATAAATACATGGTTTTAGGTCCGGGTCCAAAATGAAAAGTCAGCACCTTGCCGCCATTTAGATCCTTGTGAATTCCCAAAGGAGTAAAGCCGTAGTTTCCTATAAACAGAGCCATATCAAATCCACCGGCTGGAATTCCATGGACATTGAAAAAAGGACTGACCATCTCTAGCATTTTTTGACATAAACCTGTCGAATAATTCTGGATGTCATTGATAATCATACCAAACTTTAACGACCCAAAAATGCGTTGAGCCCATCCGTCAATACTTTCATTCGGATCAGGTGGATTAGACCTGACTGTATCTCTAAAACTTTCATTTTTTTGGTTTTCAATCCATACCTGCAGCTGTTTGCTTTCACTTTCATTTCCATCACCTATGATTCTTAACGTATCATGACAGTAAGTGAGGAAATCCTGCGCATCCGCACCCAAAAAACCGGGAATAACACAGGGTTTTTCAAGGTAATCTGTAGCTTTTAATACTTCTGCGAAACTGGGAGTAGAGACAACTGTTTCCATAATTATTAGATAAGATTAAATTTCAGCCTCATTTATATTATGATAAAGCAACTGGTTTGGTTTCCATTAGTCAAACGGTGTAAATACTGTTCGATCAAATGGAATAGGAGCCTAAACAAATCAAAATACATATCAAAGAAAGATTGGAGAAAATGCATAAATGTCTTCTGGCAAGGTTGAATTATTGCTTTTTATCCACTAAAGTCCACAATTGAAGCGCAATATTCCATTCACCATCGATCAAGTCACCATCGATCAATTACATGCACATGAAAAAATGTAAGAAAAACTAAATATATTGATACTAACAATATATTGCAAGAAAATGAACATCTAAAAAAAAAGGTTTTTTCTTTTTTTACCAATAAACAAGTTAATTATGACCAATGAACAAGTATTTTCACTTATGAAAACACATTATCAAGAAGATGTTTTTTGCATGGTAAGTAATCTGCATGGCATGTTATTGGGAGCAGTGAAAAGAACTTTTGCCTGGTTTTATTTGAAACGCCGATTGAACAAAGACTAGGAAAAAATAGAAATAAACAGTCAATCTATGCGTTATATCGCCATGATTTGAATTGTGGATAAAAGGTTTTAAAACAACTTCTAAGCTTAGCAATGCAACTTTTTTAGCTGTACAACTGATGTTGATAAGATGGAAAAGTGCCGCCTGTACATCAATTTCTTTTAAAAAATTAAACGAATGGAATCCAGAAATTAAGCGAGCTTCTGATAACATTTTTGATTTAATCCAACAACTAAAAATGAGACCTGAACATAGAATATCATTGTGTACAGTTTGCATGAACAGGCTTGCTCACCTAAAACAGACCCTTCCGCAAAATATTATAGATAACCTGGAGTACGGAAATATTGAATTTGTTGTGTTAAATTATAACTCAACCGACCAAATGGAGGAGTGGTTTCAGCAAAACATGGGCGTATATGTTCAAATGGGTATTGTAAAGTATTACAGAACCACCGAACCCAAATCATTTGATCATAGCAAGTCGCGAAATATGGCCCTAAGACTCGCACAAGGTGATATCATTTGTAACATTGATGCTGATAATTTTACAGGCAAAGGTTTTGCTCAATTCATTGCCGATACTTTTGCCGAGAATGAGAATTGTTTTATTCGGGGGGATATACAACTTCGTTACGATTTGGGAGGCCGGATATGCATGTGGAAGAAAGATTTTAACCTAATAAAAGGTTTTGATGAATCCATGCTGGGTTACGGCTACGAAGATGACGATTTGGTCAACCGTTTGCTAAAAACAGGAAGGAAACAAGTTACAATTGAGGATCTGGCATTTCAGAAAGTAATTTCACATACCAATAGAGAAAGACTCCAAAACGATCCTTTGCTAAAAGAAATAGACAGTATATACATAAACTACCAGACGTATTACCGATCAGCTTTTCTGATTTTATTAAACGATTCCACATTTGTGCATGAAACCGTTATTGATAATCTGACTTGCTCCTCTTTGTTACCAGGTAGCGCATATACCAGTGTCAAAAGCTCTGATCAGTATTCTCTGGACACAGCTAAAGGGATCTGGCAAATGAGTAATAATGAAGCGTTGCTACTCTTTGACACTAATCAAGAATGGATCATGCAAAGAAATATCAAAAAGAAACAATTGGAATATGACACTCAGTCAGCAATCTATCATATGATCGAAGAGTCATCCGACATTTTAAGGTTTGCTTTTTTTTACTCACAGTTGACCAATTTAGTAAAATGTCAACAGAGAAAGAAAAACACTTTATCGGAAATAAATCCCGATGGTTTTGGAAAGGGCATCGTTTTTAAGAATTTCGAATACAGCTCTCCCATTTGTTTGTAACAAAACCAACAATGTCAATCAAACCTGTAAGCCACTGGCCTCAATAAATAATGAATGAGCCCCCTGATTCAATATTACAACACTATGAATTATAACAAGGACTGGATCAGTATCACATTTTTTTATAATTCTAACTCCTGGCAGAAACTAGTGAGTGAGGCTATAATTCCTTTTTTGGCAAAGATTGAAACGTCAAAACACATAAGCGAATACATAACAAACATTGGATCATTAAGGGGTGATTACATTGAGTTAAAATTACACAGTACCAATGACTCCATAGCTGCGATTCTCAAATACGCGGAAACGTTCTTCAATCAATTTTTAAGTAACCACCCTTCTGATACCCAACCAGCAACTATTCCTATAAATAGAATCTTCCTGGACTTCCCTAATAATACTATCCATTACAATCTTTATCACTTTCAAGTTGATACGTCAAAAGATAAACACAATGAAATCTTTCGTCATTTCCTAAAAGGTTTTTCCAAGATTCTTTTAAAGTGCATAAAGTCCGAATCCTCCTTTTGTTCGAATGGTCGTATCCTTCTTATGTTTCACTTACAACTTGCATTACTCAAAGCTTCTTCGATTAGTTTTGAACAAGGTATCGAATTAGTGCAAAAAAAATTACTTGTTGCTCTACAACCTGACCTGCATAAATCTTATGATTTTATTGAGGAAGCAAAACTGGAAAAGCAACGTGCAGCGCTTCTGTGCTACAATCAACAACTATGGGAAAAGATGTGGAATCTGGACAAGGATTACAAGGACCGGCTGATTGAGGCAGTCGAACTTTGTAAAACCACATGTAATCTCATCAGGAATCATCTACCGATCACCAATACGATGGGTCATTCAAATGATACACCGTTTATTACGATAATAGAACTTTTGATGAGAGAAATAAACAAGCAATTAGGTATCGATGCTGAAACTTATGTAGATTATTTGCTCGAGCACGCTTTGAAAGACATAAATCAGTGAAGTTACAAACCATAGGGTTCCCTAAAAAACACGATATTCCAAATATTTTCAATCAGTAGAATTGCAGGTTGCAGTTCTGACTCGCAGCAACCTTGCTCGTTGTTGGGTTAGGTGTCGTGGATTTTTCCAGTTGTGGCAAGAAAGTAATCTGATCAGTGTGGCTATCGGGAAAGGCAGCTTCCAGGGCATAGGAGACAGGGAAAGATAGGGCAATTTGTCAAACCCATTTGAACCTATCAAACCAGTTGGCAATAAACGAATGCTATTTTATGCTATGTAGCTTCTGTGCTCTGCAGCATTACCACATAATTCTGAGGACTTTCGCCCAAACAGCGGATGTGGGCAATCAATTGCTTGAAGGCAAAAATTCTATTCAAGTCCCAAACCGAATGGAAACAAGTCGTTTATTGACCCCACCTACCACTGACCGAATCAAACACGAATACTTTCACGAGCGGGCACGGAGAAAAAAATAGGTGCCATTTGAGCGAAGTTGTACTTTAAAGGTGTGCAGATTGTTGATTTGTCAGCGTTTTCACGCCATTTCCGGGTGCAACCTCCAAAACAAACGGGCAGAAACTGACAATCCCGGCACTCCTGGTCGCGATCGATTCGATGGTTCATCCATCCTTGGTGAGTCTCATTGTCCAGGACTCCCTTATCCAGATTGCCAATCGATTGGTCGCTATGGTTTAGGTCAAAGTAACACTTGTGCAACTCCCCGTTGGCATCAACAGTAAGAGTATGGTCTTTGACAGCGGTACAGACACTGAAAGATTCATTGAAAATATCAGGAATCGGGAAGCCTAGTTCTTTGGCTAACGCGTATAATTCGGCCTCAATCGGTGCAAACGTGGGCACGGTAAAAAACCGGTGGTCATCATGATCAAATTTTACCTTGTCCGTAGGCCGAAAGGAAAAGATTGGGGCGAAATAAAGCACCGAAAGCCGTTGGGCAAATCCTTCATCGGCCAGATACAGAATCAAATCCTTGATACCACCTACATTGTAGGGAGCTACATGCAAGCGCAAATCAATCTGCAGATACTCCGAGGCAAGGCGTATATTGTCCAGTATCCGGTCAAAAGTTGGAGTTCGCTCGGTGTCAGTGCGTACCTTGTCATGTAGTTGACGGTTCCCCTCCAAGGTTATCTGAACGGTGGTGATCCCCCACTGCTTTAACTTTTCCGACACAGGAGCACTCAGGTGGTAGCCGTTGGTAATCATATTGGCTGAATAATGTACGCCATAGGTGCTGCACAAACGGGCAAATTCGCAGGAAAGGTTTTCAATTACATCCATTGCCAGCAAAGGTTCCCCTCCAAACCACTGAACGGTCAGCCGTTTCTTTCCCGCCAGCTGCGATTGGACCAGCGCAATCAGTTTTTGCTGTCCGGCACTATCAAGCGTCGTAGCGGTTTTGGCTTCGAAGCAATAATGACAATTCAGGTTGCACCCCATTGTGGGGGCGATGACTAATCCTAGCTCATCGTCTTGGTAGCGGGCGCTATTGACTTTGTCTTTCAGGAAAAGCAATTCATCAAAACTATCCTGCTGCACAAAATGATGCTGCTCCAGATAAAAGAACAGGTCCGGATAGTCATTCTTCAGCCGGTGCAATGAGCTGGCATCTCCCGTGAGCAGTTCCTGAATGTGAGCGGGGACACGGATAACTGCGCGCGAGAGCAGATTCGCCGCAATCACCTGTGAAAAATCCGCTGTCGCAGCATCATCTCTCACAAGATCAGGGGCAAACACCGTGTAGTGGGAAAGTTTCATGCCAAAATTCCTGTTTTTAGAAAATCAATGATCTTCATCTGAAGTTTGTTGGAATCTCAAGTGAATTTTAATAAGCCATCAACGTGCGCCCTGTGCAACAGGCCAGGAAATGTTCATCCGATAAAGTTTCTCGGGAAGTTTCCCCACCAGCGGCTGTATTGGCAAGCATTGGTAAATTATCTTTTTCCGAGGTGCTTGGGTTGACCAGGTCCACCTGTGGGGAAGAGATCTGTCCCGGACGCAGGATCGACCAGACAGGAACGGAGGCTGTAGCGGATTCCATAAGTAACGAATGATTAAATAAATGAACGATAAGGAAATATATTTAAGATAACCTATCACTTGGTAACACGAAAGATACCAAACTGAGACAAGTTTTTATAATTATATTCACTTCTGACATCAAAAGCAAGCTTTTTTATTGATTTTTTTATTTTTGCAAGATTATCGTTGATCAGTCTTCTTTTAGTGCCTGCACCGGATTGATAAAAACCACTTTTGTCAGGTGATAGCAACTGGCACCAAAGCCGGTCAGGAAAGTGACCAGGATCACAGTCAGATAAATATCAACTCCAATACTGATGCGGTAGGCAAAACCGCCTAGCCACTGCCCCATTGCCAGGTGAGTGAAGATGATTGAGCCGGTGGCCGCCAGTGAAAGCAGTTGTAAAAAGTTTTTCCCCAGCAGAAAGAACAGGTTGGGCAAACCAGCACCCATGATTTTGCGCAGACTCACCTCTTTTTGCCGCTGTTGCATCAAGAAGGCCGACAAGCCAAATAGCCCCGCACACGCCAGCACCAAGGTGATCAAGCCGAAAGCGGCAAACAACTGGCCCCAGATCTGCTCCTGCCGGTAAAGCCGGTCCCAGTGCTGTTCCAGAAAAAAATAGGAAAAAGGCTGATCCGTTTCAAGTGTTTGCCACACGTGGCGGATTTTGTCCACAATTACCGATGGATTAGTTGCTTTGATTTTAACCGACACAAATGGAGTGTAGGCGTTGGGGTTGCTTGTGTGAAGTGCCAGCAAGGCGCTGACAGGTTCGTGCATGGATTGAAAATGAAAGTCCTCCATCACACCAATGATGGTATACATCTGGTTCCGGGTTGAATCGCTTTGGTGTATCATCTGTAACCGTTGGCCAACGGGATGAGTCATGCCCAGTTCACGGGCTGCGGTCTGGTTGATCAAAAGCGAATAGGTGTCGGTAAACTGAGGAGAGAAATTGCGACCCTCGGTTAATTTAATACCCAGTGTGGCGAGCAGGTTTTCATCCATCATCATTCCACGACAGGTGAAAACTTCTTTTTCCCCCGCAGCCATAAATTGATAGCCGAAAGAAGGTTCTCCAGGCACCGGATTGCTTGCCGAAACGGAAACAACACCGGCAAGTGACTGCAAGCGCTGGATCAGCACCGGACGCCGATCGGATACACTGTCGGTCAGTTGCTCAATTCGCTCAATGACCATAACCTGCTCTTTGGAAAAACCCAGATTACCCCGCCGCATGAAATCGACCTGCCGCAGAATAATGAGCATGCCCATCAGCAGGCTCATGGAAATAAAAAACTGGCCTGTTACCAATCCATTTCGCAGCCATTTGCCCTGGGCGCTGTATTTGAATTTGCCTTTCAGCACTTGCCAGGGGGAGAAACGGCTCATGACAAAGGCCGGATACAATCCCGAAACCAATCCAAGCAACAAACATGCACCTATCATTGCCAATGTGAGTACTCCCCATTGGCTTGATCCGGATGCGAAGCCTTGCCCAATCCACTGGGAAAAGAACGGCAGTATGATCCGTCCTGTCAGCAAGGCAAGCAAGCCGCTGGTCATGCAGATCAGAACCGCCTCGGCCAGAAACTGGACACGTAGCTGGCCGGGGCCAGCCCCGAGCACCTTACGTATGCCTACTTCCCGGGCCCGACTTGCCGAGCGTACCGTAGCCAGATTGATGAAGTTTATCACCGCAATCAGTAAAAGCAACCCGGCGGCGGCAAGCAACAGATACACATAAACCACTTGAAGATTTACACCTAATTCGCCTTCCAGGTGGGAGTGAAGGTGAATTGACGTGAGTGGCTGCAAAAAGTACCGGTATCCGTTGCCAGCTGCCGTGTACTGACCATAAGAAATACCCAGCTGGCGTTGTATATGCGCTGCCGCATGCTTTTTCACCACATACGGCAAACGGGCTTCAACCCCGGCTGCTGAGGCATTTGGAGTAAGCAGCAGGTAAGTATAGGCGTTGAAAAACATGAAATTGGGTTCGTCCACCACCAGTTGCCGTCCGCTACTCCACGCCCCCAGGCATGTGAAATTGAAATGGGATTGGATGGGTAAATCGGCACATATACCCCGGATAACGAAATCGCCCAGATCCGTTTGCAGTTGCTGTCCAACGGCATTGGTTGTTCCAAAGTACTTGCGCGCAGCCGACTCGGTAATAACCATTGCATTGGGCTGGTTAAGAACCGTGGCCGGATCCCCCTGCAGCAAGGGAATGGAAAAAACGCGGAAGAAAGTCGAATCAGCCAGCATCATACCCTCCTCGATAAAACGAGTACTGGTCCCATTACCGATTCTTTCGGGATTGGCTGATCCGAGCCTGCTGACCACAACCGGTTCGCCGGGCTTCCATAGGCGGACTGCAGCTTCAACCCCGGGAACTTCCCGTTCCAAAACCTGGGCAAATCCGGAGGGGGCAGCCGCATAAGACACCCGCCGCTGCGGATAGATACGCTCAACGGCCAGCCGGTGGATGCGATCGGATCTGTCATAAAACCTGTCATAACTCCACTGGTCGAATAGATAAACAAAAGTGACTAAACTCACCAGCAGACCGGCAAGCAGTCCCCCGATGCTAATGAAGGTGTAAAGTTTGCTACGCAGTAGAGAGCGAACGGTTATCTTCAGAAAATTGGAATACAAGCTCGATTCCATACAGACAAAAGGATGGGTTTATAAGCAGTGGTATTTGCCAATCTGGATATTTCCCAATCTGGGGTCAGAAAGAATGCATACCTGAGTGGATCTTTTTTACAAACTATGACCAAGAAAGTAAAAATTATCGCGACAACAAAGCCATACTTTAAAAATTTTAGACGTTACTTTAATGCTTTGTCAACAATTAATACCTAAACTCAGAAAGCTGATAAAAAACAATTTAATGTAATCTCCCTATTTGACGCCAATTCCAAGGCCTACTTTTTTAAAATATTCATACAACAGCATTCCATTTGTCAGTCACGCAAGCACAACTAAAACAGTAGTTATGAATTTGTGTTTCTTTTATTTTAGAAATCCTGGACAACACATTGTTGATATGTGATTGAAGTTAATCCAAAAAAGTAAAGAACTTTAACCTTGATTACTGGCCGTAATACATTTGGGAATGAATAACAATGGCAAACACTCATGAATCAACAAGTTGCCTAGCTGTGATATGTATCTAATTTATCAGCAAACATTCCTTTCTCTGATACTCACAAATCCATGACATCCGTTGAGTTGTAATCAGTCGATTTGAGCTAATTCTCCAGATAATCGTGGAACGTATAGTAAACGCGCCGTGGAACACCTGTTCGTTTCAGCAACCATTTTTTCACAAGTGTTAAACGGACATCTACACAAGTGACATCTCCAAAGCAAACACATTGGATTTGAGATAAAATCTAATTTCAGGTCGGTCTTAGTTACCTGCCGGAGCTGGCGGTGGAAACACTCGTGGTGCGTAACGCTCTGGTAATCATAACGCTCTGCTGTATTGGTCGTATAAATTGCGCCGCTTCACATAAGGTGCGAATGGCAGCGGGATAGTCATAAAAACGCACCAGGCGCACCCAATTAGATTATTTTAAAATTATTTTGGGTGAGATGACCCCATTTTTCATTCTTTCAGCTATCTTCAACGCTCTTTCGATTTTCTTGTCCGTTGATTTTACCTGAGTTATCAGATAAATAAGCCCACGTTGATTGCCTTCCGTAAGTGAATGAAAAATACGATTGGCCTCAAGATCCGTATCCAAAACCTCTCTGAACTCTTCAGGCATTTCAAACTGATAGTAAGATTTGTCAACCGTGAAAGTCGCTGTAACGATTGCCCCCTGTGTAATTTTGAGTTTTTTACAAATAGAAGAACCAACATTGATAAAATGTCCCCCTTCTTTCGTAGGCATAATGGCGCAATGAAACTCCAACAGGTCATTTAGTCGGCATATTACCCGTTTATTATCGTCTTCTGTCAATAACGTAACCGTAGTGGGGTCAAGCAGAATGTAATGCATTCCACTGGCAAATTTTTGAAGCAGATATTCTTCCGGCATTTTCTAACGCTTCCTTATGGTTTGAAAGGTATGTAAAGATACATTTGACGACTGACCAGAAGTAGAAATATGATTTTATACGCGTTTCGTTAACGCTAACCTTAGTCATATGCTACCTTTTGTGATGTGATTCGGGTTTAAACAGTTTCTAGACAAGCTAAACAGTCTTTTTGTTTTAAAATTTAGACCACAGCCGAAAAAATAAGCTTTCTTTGTTTTGTCAACCCTAGTTATGGGACACACAGAATATCTCAATGAGCTTTTTTCTTTATCTTCGCTGAGCATACATCTTCGCTGAGCATAAGGGTGAGTGGTTTGGGCGTTTGTGATTTGGTCATTACAAATTTGCCGAAACTTTTGCCTTAATGCTTTTTTTATATTCTGCGACCTGACCCATAGTTCACGTTAATTAAAACTTGCCCTAAATTCCAAAGGCGATAATTTGGTTTTGTTTTTGAAAAGTTTTGAAAAACTTTGGCTATGTTCAAAGCCCAATTGGTAGGCAATTTCGCTTACAGACAAGTTGGTCGCAGAAAGCTTTTCCTTGGCTTTCTCAATTAATTTGTCATGAATGTGTTGCTGGGTACTTTGTCCGGTCAGCAATTTGAGGACACCGTTTAAGTAGTTAGGCGACAGATTCAGCATTTGTGCAATAAATTTAACCGTTGGCAAGCCTTTGTTGACCAGATCATGGCCATTGAAATAATCGGAAAGCAATTCCTCCAGACGGTTCAGGATTTGATGATTGGTGATTTTTCGGGTAATGAATTGCCGTTGATAAAAACGTTCGGAATAGCTGAGCAACGTTTCGATTTGAGCAATGATGATATTTTGGCTGAACTTGTCAATATTGGAATGGTATTCATATTAGACAACTTTCTTAAATAAGTATAATTATTCTACGTTTTCAAATTAACCAGACCACAAACAACCGACCAGACCTTTTGCAAGTTTCTTCTTTTGTTTCGGTAGCGTTCTTTAACAATACGAA